>Ga0065704_10070517_pt1 | contig 21943 bp, 15 predicted proteins | sample SwiRhicommuniRL2_FD_59091 | JGI IMG/M metagenome (GOLD analysis project Ga0065704, IMG submission 59091) | Switchgrass rhizosphere bacterial communities from Rose Lake, Michigan, USA - RL2 v2 (version 2) | ecosystem: Host-associated > Plants > Roots > Rhizosphere > Soil | place: East Lansing, MI | reverse complement strand
CATCGTGCTGGTGATTTTCATTGCCGCGATGTTCCCCATGGCGGTGACCATCCAGGAGGGCGTGCAGAGTATTCGCGGCGGTGAAGTCCGCGCGGCGCGCACCTTGGGTGCCAATGCCTGGCAACTGTTGGCCCACGTCTACCTGCCGGCCTCGTTGCCGTTCGTCACGGCCGCCTTGCGCATTGGCTTCAGCCAGGGCTGGCGGGCACTGGTCGCGGCGGAAATGATCGGCGCCTCCCAGGGCATCGGCTGGATGGTGTCCACGGGCGGCCAGATCGGCAACAGCAGCCAGGTGCTGCTGGGCATTGTCGTGATCGGCCTGATTGCCTGGCTGATGGAGAGTTTTGTATTCCGGCGCATCGAGCGTCACTACCAGAAATGGCGCGTGCAATAAGCGCTACCTGCTTGTCTTCGTCCCCCTTTCAAACCTTCAGTGGACCACTGCACGAGGTGTCATGTGAGTAACGTTTTCGATCCCCGCGAAGCCGGGCATTACATCGCCCCGCAAGGCTTGTACGAGCGCAACAAGAAACGTCCGTTCCTGGGCAGCGTCCACTGTGATCGTGACACGCTGGTCGCCGGTCAATGGGATGAAATCACCCTGGTCTACGAGGTCGGTGGCAGTGGCCTGGCCGATGGTGCCTGGCTCAAGCTGGCCTTCAAGTTCTACTCCGACTGGGCTTTGTTCCAGACTTCGAACCCGGCCGGCCCCAACTACGTCAGCGCCGAATACCAGGCCGGTGAACTGGTGCCCGGCCAGAGCCAGGCCACCGTGCAGCACTTGAAAGTGCGCTTCGACCAGAAGGGCCATGAACGGCCGTTCCAGAAAGCGATCATCATCGACATCATCGACGGTTACCTGAACCCGGGCGACAAAGTCATCATTCGTCTGGGTGACCGACGCCAGGGCGGGGCGGGGACGCGGGTGCAGAGTTTCGTCGAGAAGGACTTCCGTTTCCGTCTGTTCATCGACCCGTTGGGCAGCTCGAAATTTGCCGAGGTGCCGGGCGACCCCTTGCTGGACATCGTGCCGGGACCGGCGCGGAGCGTGCAGTTGATCGTGCCGCGACTGGTCAGCGCCGGTGAGGCGTTCGATGTCCTGTTGCGGGTGGATGATGCCTGGGGCAACACCTGCCGAAACTTGCCGCTCAACGGTGTCCTGACCCTCGTTGACCCTGAAGGTGGCGAGCGCCAACAGCCGTTCACGCTGGCCGCCGAAGGTTGGGCCACGGCCCGGCTCGAGGGGCTTGATCTCGGCGCCGTGGGCGAGTGGCGTTTGTCCGCCAAGGTGGCAGAGCCTTTTGTCGACGGCGCCCAGGCCTTTGTTACCGTCGACCCGGCCGGTACTGCGTTGCGTCCGCTCTACGCCGACCTGCATGTGCACTCCGATGACACGGTGGGCACCAACGACACCCTGTACAACCTCAGCTACGGTCGCGATGTCGCCGGGCTCGATGTACTCGGCTACACCGCCAACGACTTCAATATCACCGAGCAACGCTGGGACCAGGCGGTCAATTTGATCCACGAACTCAACGAACCGGGGCGATTTGTTTGTTATCCCGGCACCGAGTGGTGTGGCAACTCTTGTGCGGGCGGCGACCGCAACGTGGTGTTCCTGCATGACCGCAAGCCCGAGTTCCCCTTCGACAACCAGGGGCGGCTGGTGCGCTCCTTCGAGTGGAACGAGTTCACCGCCGGCACCATCAAGCCGGGGGCCTGGCCGGTGGACGAGTTGTACGCCGCCTATGCCAAGGACCCCGAAGGGCATCTGATGATGCCCCACGTCGGCGGACGTCGTTGCAACCTCGACTGGCATCACCCGGAGCTCGAGCGGCTGATCGAGGTCGGTTCGGCCTGGGGCCAGTTCCATTGGGTCTACGCCGAAGCGTTGCAGCGCGGCTATCGGGTGGGAGCCGCGGCGAACAGCGATGAACACCAGGGCCGCTGCGGTGGCGGCGTGCCGGCCACGGCGGTGTTCGGCTCCCGTGGCGGGCTGACCGGCGTTGTCGCCGAGGCTTTCGACCGCGCCAGTGTGGGCAAGGCCCTGCGCGCTCGTCGCACCTTTGCTACGACGGGGGAGCGTTCGTTCGCCAGCTTGCGTCAGGGCAGGCACTTCATGGGTGAAGTCTTCACTGCTGATTCGAATGCCACCTTGGACTATCGACTGCTGGGCGAGGCGGGCTGGGAGCAGGTCGATCTGTTCGATGGCGACAAGCTGATCTGGTCGCGCAACCTGCATCAGGAACTGGGTTTTTGCACGCAACGCATTCGCTTGCGCCTGGGGGGCGCACGGATCAAGGACCGTTATCGCGGCGCCTACTGGACCGGCGAAATCCGCATCACGGGCGCGGTCATCAATGGCTTCCGCGCGTTGGGCCTCGATCATCCCGAGCAGACCGTATGGCGCAAGGATGCGACGGTCCTGGCGTTTCGCACCGACACCAACGGCGATACCGACAGCATCGAAATCGACCTGTCGCAACTGGCCGGCGCGACGCTGCAGGTCCACAGCCGTATCGACAACTACGTCAAGGTCGGCGACCCGTCCGAGCCGCAACCTTACGTACACGCGCCGACGGTGTTGATGACGCTGTCCGGCGAACAGTTGCTGGCGCAATCGCAAGTGGTCGAAGAGTTGCCGGGCGCGGAGTTGAAGGTGTCCCTGGAACGGGTGACCGCCGCAGCGCTGCCCCGTGAGCTGCAGGGGACAATCGAACTGGCCCGGTTGGGTCTTGAGCCAGGTCGTGAACACCCGCTGTTCATCTGCGCCCGCCAGCGGGATCAATCACGGGTATGGACGTCCGCACTGTTTCTGACCCTGTAGGCGCTGTCGAGTGCAACGAGGCTGCGGTCTTTCCCCAGACACTTGAGTCTCAAGCGAGAGATCAAAAGATCGCAGGCTTCGCCAGCTCCTACAGGGCCCAGCGGGAGCCATCTCTGGCCACATTTTTCGCAAAACCCCGACAGTCCCGGCAAACCTGCGAAAGCTCGCTAGTCCCCGTTGCGAGAAAGTGAAGCCGTCGATAACGACAGCGCCCACGGGCGCCGGGCTGGCGAATGTCTCGTCGGCCCGCTCACGCAGGAGAGCGATCATGACCGATATCCAACATAGCATTCCCCACGAAGTCGAAGGCAAGGTCGCACTGGTCACCGGAGCCGCCAGTGGCATCGGCAAGGCCATCGCATTGCTGTTGCATGCCCGCGGCGCCAAGGTGGTCGCGGAAGACATCAACCCCGCCGTCCATGAGCTGGCCCGTCCCGGGTTGGTGCCGCTGGAGGCTGACATCACCGAGGATGGCGCTGCCGAGCGCGCCGTTGGCCTGGCCGTCGAACAGTTCGGCCGGTTGGACATCCTGGTCAACAACGCCGGGATCATCATCAACAAGCTGGTGATCGACATGACGCGCCAGGACTGGGAGCGCATCCAGGCAGTCAACGCCACCGCGGCCTTCCTGCATTCACGCGAAGCGATCAAGGCGATGATGCCCAACCAGTCGGGGGCCATCGTCAACATTGCCTCCTACGCGTCCTATTTTGCCTTCCCGACCATTGCCGCCTACACCGCCTCCAAGGGTGCCCTGGCTCAACTGACGCGGACCCTGGCGCTGGAAGTCATCGGGCATGGCATTCGCGTCAATGCGGTCGGAGTTGGCGATGTGGTCACCAACATCCTCAATGACGTGGTCGAGGACGGCCCGGCGTTCCTTGCCCAGCACGGTGAAGCCGCGCCTATCGGCCGAGCCGCACAGCCGGAAGAAATTGCCGAGGTGGTTGCGTTCCTGGCGTCGGACCGTGCCAGCTTTATCGTCGGTTCGGTGGTCATGGCGGACGGTGGCATGACGGTCACTGCTGGCTGAGTCAAGAAAAACGGCGCCTATCCCATGAAGGGTAAGCGCCGTTTTTTTGCCTGCGGCCTTGAGCGTTTGTTCAGAGTTGCACCCGACGAAGTCTGCCGTTTAACGGCACCACGCTTCCATCTGGCGCAGGCAGTGGCCGCCCGACCAGCCCCATGCCTTCGCTGACCAGTACCGCGTCGGGTAACAGGCATAGGTTGGAAGGGGTATCCAGGTCGCGGGCGAGAACCGTGATCTGGGCTGTCTGCAAGTCGCAGCTCAGCAGTCGCCCACTGAACCGGGTAAAGCCACCATGCAGGGGTTCGCCGTTCCAGTCGGGGAGCAGCGGTTGTTGCAGGCGCTCGCAGAGCTCCAGCACCAGCAACTGGCCGTTGGGGCGCAGCGCCAGCCCGGTGGGCAGTTGCAGGCCGCGAATCAGGATGTCGATCCTGGCGCTGGCGGGCCAGACCCGGATCACCTGGCCGGCCTTCTCGGCGAAGTCGATGCCCTTGCGGCTCGGGTCGCCGTGCAGTTCGCCCGAGAACAGGCTGATCAGCACGGCGTCTGTCGCCGGTTCGTACACCAGGGTCACGGGAACGGCCTCCTGGCCTTGATCCAGTTCGGGCAGTTGCGCCAGTACGCGCTCTTCCTGGCCTGTGACGAACTCCACCAACTGGTTGGTATCGGGCTTGACGGCCAGCCAACTGCGGCGGGTCGGGTGGTAGCACAGCGCATTCAGGTTGCCACGGCTATGAAAGACCGGTTCGGGCGGTGTGAATTGCAGGTCCAGCAGTTTGGAGCCGGCGACGTAATCGGTCTGGCTGACCAGGCAGCGTCCGTCACCACAGGCGATGTCCGACACCCCCATGATTTCATCGCGCAGCATGCGCGCCTGCATGTTCATGGCGCGAAACCCTTGCGCCAGGGTTTCGCGGGGCAGGTAGGCGTCGGGCCGCTGCGGATCCGGTCGCAGTCGGCTGATACGGCCGCTGAAGGGGTGGTCGGGCAACCCCGAGCCTGCTTCGGTCAGCAGCAGGCTGCCATCGGCTTGCAGGCAGAGGCCGCGAGGGTTCAGCAGGTCCTCGGCGACCAGGGTGCTGGGGCGCAGGTTTTCCCCGGGGTGTGCGGGGATCTGAAGGGGAACGGGCATAGGCTCTCTCCGTGAATGAGCAGGGGATACGGTCATTGCGGCGGCTGCCACGGTTCACCGGTGAGATAGGCCCGCAGCAACGCCCGTTGGCAGGGCGACATCGAGCGCACCACGGGCATGAACAGCGTGGTGCCTTTGTAGGCGTCCGAGGTACGGGCGAGGATGGGGTTCTTGGCGCCCATGATGGCGTCGGGCTGATTCAGCGGGATATAGCGCGACATGGCGGGGAAGGCCAGGTAGTGAAAGCGCAGCACGTTGGGGTACATCAGCGGCCAGGTGATGGTGGTGCCCTTGGGAATGCCGAAGTCGGTCTGGGCGTATTTGCGAAAGTTGGTGAAGTAAGCGCTGCTGTCGAGGCCATTGGCCGTGCAGGTCAGGGCGACGAAACCGGCCTGGGCGGCGCTGCCCGGTTTGACGGTGACGGGGAAGCTGACTGAAAGCTGGCCGGCGCTGACCGTCAGCGAGTCAGGGTAGTCGAGGAAGTCCCAGTACTGCGGTTCTTTGTACGTGGGAGGATCAGCTGCCGGGATTGCCTGCAGGCCGATTTCGGTGGTGCTGGGGACCGCCCCGCCCAGGTACCTGACCTGCAGGGTGACCGACAGGCCGTTGGGGTAGTCCTCCAGGTAGACGTTGCGCTGGTCGGCATAGATCCGATAGGTCGACTCGGTGGCTTGCAACGTGGTGCCGGCGACCTTGCCCGGAGCGTTGATTGCCAAGGCAGAGGTCCGTACTGCCTGTAGCTGGTCGGCGGTCAGGGGCAGGTCGACGATGCCGCCATACACGTAGTAGTCGAATAAAAAGCGGCTGGTCGGCTCCAGGGTCGTCAGGGTGGTGGTGCCGGCACTGATGGTCACGGTCCCGTAATCGGCGTTGGGGCCGATCGGGCTGGTGATGTCGTCCCTGACGGCCCGGAAGGTTTCCTTCGGAATGACGTTCACCATGTCGATGCTCAGGTAACCGGTGTCGCCCAGGTCGGCATAGCCGGCATTGCCGGTACTCTGGTTGACCAGTTGCCGGCCCGGCTGGCAGTTCAGCGGCTCGTCGGCGAAGGCCGGGGCCAAGGTGCCGATGACCCGGCCGATGCTCGGGTTGGGCGTGTATTTGCCGGCGGCGTAGTCGGCGTCCAGTTGTTCGGTGGTCATCGTCGGGCACATTTCGAACATGACGAAACGCAGGACGATGCCCGTCGCCCCTGGTGCCTGGATGATCGAGCGCAGGCCGCTGCTGTTCTGGTTCCAACTGACAATGCTGCTCAAGGGAAAGGTCAGTTGAAACGTGCCGCTGGCGTGGAAAGAACCCGGCGCGTCCATTTTTTTCGGCAGCAGCACACGTCCCGCCACGTCGAAACTGCTGCACACGGTGTTGCTGCGGATCAGCAGTTGGATGTTGTCGTTGCCACCGATTTGCAGGCCGCCGACGAAGATCTGGGTGGTCGTCGAGGAGGTGGGGTCCAGGTCCACCATCATCGGGCCGGAAACGGGGCCCTGGCCGGTCACCGGGTCCACCGAACCGAGCAAATAGACGGCCTGGCCCACCAGGTCGCCGGTGGTGTTGATGCTGCCGGGGATGCCCTGGGAGCTGATCAAGGCGTTCTGCATGTCGACGACATGCTGCCCGTAGTGATTCCAGCCACCGGCGGTGTAGTAGTTGCCGGCGGGGGCATTGATCATGTTGTTCAACTGGTCGTCGGTGTAGGGCTCGGCGCCCGGTGCCAGGGTCGAGGTGGTCAGGTCGAAGAGCGGCCAGTCATCGTTGCCATCGTAGGGAATGGTCGGGGAGTTGTTCGGCAGGCTGACGTCGGTGCGGATGCCGCCCCAGAAGTTCAGCCGTGGTCCGTTCAGGATGCTCATGAGTTATTCCTCGTCCTTGATGGTTTTGCCGACAGGTGAATTGGCGAATTTGAACAGGTAGGAGTAGTCGGATTTGTAGGGACTCTTGACCGGTGTCGCCATGGAGTGGCAATTCATGCAGCTGCTGTTGGGCTGGATGTAGCTTTCCATGGTCACGTTGGCCGAAAGGGCGGGGGTCGGCTGGCCCAGCGGGTTGCTGGGGTTGTCCGGCATCAGCGGGCGCTGGGTGGTGATGAGTTGGTAGTACTTCAATACGCTGCGTTGCAGGCCCGGGTCGCTGCGGTAACGGGCGTTGACCTCGTTGGTGATCTCGGCGATCGGGGTGTACCGGTTCAACGGGTTCGGGGTCTGGAAGGTGGTGCCAGGCTTGGGCACGCAGACCAGGTGTGCGCCCTGGGTCTGCCAATCGCAGGGCGACTGGTTGAGCGTGGCTGCCGGGGCGCTGGCGTTGAAGTAGGAATAAGCCGTGCCGGAGGTCGGCTGGTCGACCCATGCACCGTTCACCAGCGTTTTGGGCGCAACGTTGTCGATCTGTTCGAAGGTCGACCAGATCCACTGCGGATAGCCGTTCACCTTGGTGATGACGTGCAGTCCTACCAGCCCCAGGTAGGCTTCGGTGACGCCGGTGCGCTGGCCTTGGTCGTCGAACGTGGCCACGCGCGCAAGCATGGTCAGGTAGCGGCTGGCATTGTCGTTGGGGGTGAGGATGCGCCAGCTCGATTTGACCTCGATGACCCCATAGGGGAAGTAGATGTTGTTGGCTTTGGAAACCACATCGGCGTTATAGAACTGGTTGGCGACGATGTAGTTGTAGGAGGTCTCGTTGGCCGAGATGTCGTAGTAGGTCGGGTTGCCGGCCTGGTCGATCAGCCAGCCGCCGACGGCCTGGTCGACGGCATTCACCTGGGAACTGTTCTTCAGCGCGGCGATGTTGATGATGCCCAGGCTCTTGGCAAGCTGCGGGGTGTTCCAGGGGCCTGGGTCGGCCCCCCGTGGCAGGAAGGTTTCTTCCACGGTCTTGTAGGTCTGCCAGACGGTGTAGCCGGGGTCCCCCGGCTGTTTGCTGCAGTCGGGATCACCGCGCTGTCCCGCCTGGGCGGGCCAGTTCACGGCGATGAACAGTTGCCAGCTGTATTGATCGAACAGGTCCTGGCTGGCACTGGCCGCTGGCGCTGTACTGGGGGGTTGGCAATTCAGGTTCGAGGCCTGCGTCCGTGGCATGGTTTGTTCCTGGGATTGCTCCAGGCCCAGGGCCGGAAGATTGGCCAGGCCCAGCAGTACCAGGATGAAACGGAGTGAAGTGTTCATGGCGATCCTTCGTCATTGGTCAGGGTTTGCGCTGCATGAGCTTGTTCCACTGCGCCTTTTGCCCGTTGCTCTGTGAAGCCGGTGGCTCGAACAGCTGGCAGGGCGGTGGATTCGCCGGGCACATCGCGGCCACCTGCGCCCAGGTCTGGGCAGGGTCCGGTTTGGCGATGCGGAAGTTGGTGTAGTTCTGGCTGACGATGGGGGCATTGGCGACGCTGCTGTCACCGGAGAAAAAGAACGATTGGGGCTGCCGGTAGGGCGGTTGCCCCGACATTTTCTTGTAGAAGGCATAGCCGAACAGGATCGGACCCTGCGGCGATTGAAGGTCCAGCGCGTAGGCCTGCACGCTGCCATTGAGGTTCTGGCTGCGCTCGGCGCTGTAGGGCAGGTGCTGGATGAAGTCTTGCCGCGGCGGATGATTCATCGGCGAAAACATGCAGCAGGCCGGCATGTCCTTGGGGCGATCCTGCGGGTAGGTCAGGAAGTACGCCTTGTTGCCCAGGGACACGAAGGAGCAGGTGTAGTTGTTGTTCTTGATCGGGAAGATCGGCAGGCAGTACTTCTCATAGTGCTCCATCATCGCACCGAAACCGTCGCCATCGGCCGGGATATAGGCCGTGTCGTAGTAGCTGGTTCCTCGGGAGACGGTGTAGTCCGCCGGGGTCAGGGTGGAGGGCGGATTGCTGTAGGGCGGCGGGTTTTTCTCATAGTTGTGCATCACCCGGTACATGGTCCAATCGCTGATCCAGAACGCCGGGAAAAACGGATCGGAAGGCTCGCCTGGGAGGCGTTTGGCGATGCAGTTGCCGTTCTGTTCGTTGCAGCCCTCGGTGTTGTGCACGCCCATGGTGAAGTACACCGCGCCGCTGTCCTGGGCGAACAGAGGTGGGCTGAACAGCAGGATCAACAGCAACAACCGGTTCAAGATACTGGTTTTCATAGGTCATTCCTTTGAAAAGTACCGGGTGACACTGTGGGAGCCTGTGGGAGCAAAGCTTGCTCGCGATGAACGATAACGCGGTCATTCGAAAGACCGCGGTGCCTTCGTCGCGAGCAAGCTCAGCTCCCACACAAGCTCGCTCCCACAGTGGTTTATCCTCCTTGGGTGAACAGCGTCACGGTCAGAGGTTGTCGTAATCGCTCATCTTGAGTTGTTGTGGCGGATAGTTGCGCTTGACCAGCTTCTGGGCCCACAGCTCCAATACCGCGCGGCGGCTCTGGGACATGTCACGGGTGATAGGCATCGAGAGCGTGCTTTCCTCCTGGTAGGGCTTGCTGATCAGCACAATCAACTGGTCGATGGCGCCTTCGACGCGCGCCTGGGAGTTGAGCGGCATGTACTTGTTCATGATCGGGTACAGGTAATAGAAGGTCTGCAGGATGCGTGGGTAGAGGAAGCCCTCCCACAGCTGCGTCGCGGCGTTCTGATCCTTGTAGACGGTGTTCCAGTAGTTGATGAAGTCCTGTTGCAGCTGCACGTCCAAGGGCAGGACGCGGAGCGGGGCGAGGAAGTCGATGTAGGCTTGGGGCAGCGGGAAGCTGAAGGGAATGACCGGATCGCTGTCGCCTTCCTTGACGAAAAAACGCAAGGTCGGGAAGCCCGGGGCCACGGCCCTGAAGCTCACCTGGGCGATGCCGTTGGCGTCGGTGGTGGTCGCTACATAAGAGTAATCCACCGGAGTGGCGTGGACGTCGTCGCTCAGGGTTCCGGTGGCGTAGACGCCGGCATCGAATGCCAGGCAAGGGTGCAAGTCGATCGTGACCGGTTTGCCGTCGCCCTGCAGGAATTGCTGATAACCGATCGGGTTTCCACTGGACTGATCCGTACTCTGCAGCGCAGTCAGTCGGCGGCCGCTGCCTTTGGCCAGATAGTTTTGTACGGGCGGCGCGTTATTGAAATTCGGCAGATTGGCCTTGTTCTGGTTGGGGTCGTCTGGGTGGTCGAAGAACAGCGTGAAATTGGCCGCGTTGCTGGAGGCCAGGTAGTAGTCGCTGGTGGTCACCATGTAGGGGTTGCCATATTCCGCCACCCACAGCGTGGTATTGGCCGCCGGCTGACCATTTTTCTGCACCATGATGGTCAGCGTCTTGTGGTCGCCCACGTCGATGAAACTGCCGCTCTCCACCACTTCGGCGGTCCAGGTTTGCTGGGTGGCGGCGATCACGGGTGTCGGGGCGGCCGTGGCCTTGAGTCGCAGCTCCAATGGATGACCTGGTTGTAGTTTCGTCAGGTCCGCGTCGCTGAGCGGGAAGTCCTGCAGGCCGGAGCGTTTGTCGAAGGCTGCCTGGTCATACCGGTCGAAACCCAAGTCCACTACCGGCGTGAATTGATCACCCTCGCGTACACCCAGTTGATAGTCGCCGGCCTGGAATTTTTCGGCGGTCAGGATGGGCGCATTGGGCTCTACCGGATAGAACGGGAACGTGTTGGCCAGATCCAGCGACAGGGTGTTGCCGGTAATCTGCACTGAAGTCACGCCCAGTGTGGCGTTTTGGGGAGTCCCATTTGGTTGAACAACAGGTACGGCCTGCGCGGGCACCAGGCGCAGGCCGGCGGGGGCGGTCGGGTATTCGTCGGCGAACCAGAGGCCCAGGGTCGCAGCGGTGCGGCTGTAGGCGGGGTTGAAGAAAATACCGGAAACGTTGTCCAGGCCCTTCTGATACATCGCTTGCAGACGAGCCGTATCCGAGGGGGCATTGGAACGGGTGTTGACGTACGGGAAATCGTTGAAAACACCGTTCCTGTCGTAGCAGGTCAGGTAGGTGGAGAACCTGAACATCAGGCCCTTTGCCCCTTGCAGCTTCATCTGCTGCTGGAGGTTACTCAGCAGCGCCGAATCGCCGATGACCCATTCCAGGTTCTCCTGGGGAAAGCAGGTCTGCCAGGTGGTGGTGACATATACCAGGCCATGGAAGGTGCTCGCCCAATTGAAATTCAGGAAGCGATCCATCATTCGATACTGGCGATTGAGGGTCAGGCCACACGTGGCATCCCCCAGCATCAGCTTGTCGAAATACAACGCGGTGAAGGTGTTCTGCCACGGGCTGACGTCCACGAAGCGCGCGGCAGTCGGAGCGTTGCTGCCAAAGGGATTGCCGAGCAATTGGTAATCCCTGCCAACCAGCGCATCCTCGGTGATGTAGGTGTCGGCCTGCAGCTCGCCGCCAATGATCGTCGAGCGAGTACCTTTGTAGCTCACCGTGCCGCAGGCATTGTCGCCAAACAGATCCCATTCGGCGGGCATGTACGGGTAGGTTCCCGGGTTGGCATTGGTCGGTACCTGCAGCATATAGGCCGGCAGCTCCGCCATTGTCAGGGGCTTGATGGCCCAGGGCATCAGTAGGGTGGGGGCGTTCTTGGCGTTGATGTCGAAGTGGCTCATGAACGGCCAGTTTATGTCCGCGTTGACCGCGTCATACAGCGGATACACGTCGTTGTTGTTGGCCGTTGGCGGGTTCCAGAACATATGGCCGTTGAGGTAGATACGGGGGAAATTCAATACGCTCATGTCATGCTCCTTAGCGTTGCCACTGGGCGCGTTTCAGCGACCAGACAAAGTCCAGTTTTTTGTAGCCATCGAATGCCGAGGGCGGCAGCGGGGTGGTGGGATAGACAATGCCGCCCCCGTGGTTCAGAGCGAAATTGAAGTAGCCTTTGTCGTTCGAGTAGGCGGCGGTGCCGTGGCAGGCCAGGCAGGACGAGGTGTTCTGGAACGCCGATTCCAGCTGTGAGTTGGCCAGTACCTGGGTGATGGGTTGGAACTCGACCCCGATCAACTCGTACTTCGACAGGTTCCGGTTGTTGGCCTGGAAGCTGGTGTTCACCGGCTTGGCGGCCGGAGTCGGCCCCGTGGTGTTGGTCATCGGCGCAGGCGGGGCGGCATTGGTGACGGTGTACTTGCTGTTGTTGATGTTTTCGAAGGTGGTCCAGACCCAGTTGGCGTTCAGTTTGTTGACGACATGCAGACCGCTCAATGCCACATAGCCGACCTGGTAAGTACCGTCGTCCTGCTGGTAGTAGGCCTGGGCAATGTAGTAGCCGTCATTTACCAGGGTTTGTCGGTAGGTCGTGTCTGTGCCGATCCACAGCCACGCGGCTTTCAACTCCCAGGCGGTGGGGGGAAAGTTCAGGTCGTTGGCCAGGGCGGCCTGGCCATTCACGTTGTAGACCTGCTTGTTCACGATGTAATCGAACGTGTCCTTGCCCATCAGCAACTGAAAGCGTACGGGGTGGCCTTGTTGGGCATCGGGCACGGCACCCCCCATTTGCAGGATCAGGCCATCGACCTGTTGGGTGGCATTGATGTTATGGAAGGATCGGGACAGGTCCATGCCTTGTGCCTTGGCTTGCGTCACCACCGCGGCCGGGAGCGGTGCGGAGCTGTCATAGGCGCCCGGTGGTGCGCCGTTGGGCAGGTAGACCTGGTCCGAGGGCTTCATCATCTCCCACACCAGATTGCTGCTTTGCGCGGTACTGGGTTGGTTCAAGCAGACGAACCAGTTCCAGGCCATGGTCTCGGGACTCTGGGCAAACGCGGTCCGAGTCTGGTTGATGTCTGCTCCAAATTGCAGGAAGTTGCTGCAATCGAAGTTGTTGGTGTCCTGTGCCTGGGCCAAACCGGCCAGGGCACTGAGAACGGTTATGGAAATGGCTCGCCGCATGGAAGCTCCTTGGCATTCGCCGTATCGGCATGAGGGTGCCCCCGGAAGTGTTCCAGGAGCAGTTGCTTCACCGCCGTGGCCGCAAGGTGCTGTGGCAACGACAGATCACAATTGGTGATGAGCAGCGGGCCGGTCTTCTCGCTCGTGGGCAGCCGTCCGTGGCTGCCGCGGACCAGGCGGGTGTCCAGCGGAATCAGGTCCATGTAGTAGCGAAAGCCGAGCTTTTTCTGGAGCAGGCGGCGCGCCACTTTCAATTTCGGGAAGCGAATGGCCGGGTCGATGAACAGCTCGAGCGGGTCGTAACCTGGCTTGCGATGGATATCCACGGTGCGGGCAAAGTCGGGAGCCTTGCGCTCGTCGAACCAGTAGTAGTAATCGAACCAGTAACCGGGCGCGGCCACGGCCACCAGCTCGCCGCTGCGGGGATGATCCAGTTGCCAGGCCTGTTGTTCGGTTTTATCCAGTACCTGTTCGATGCCGGCCTGGCGTTGCAACAGCGCCTTGACGCGGGGGATGTCGCGCGCATGCTTCACGTAGATGTGCGCGACCTGATGATCGGCCACGGCAAACGCTGCACTGGCACCGGGATCGAGCAACTCCCAGGTCAGCGATTGGCGTACCTGCAACAAGCCCTCGGCACGTAACAACCGGTTGATGGAAACGGATTGGGTGACGGCTTCGATCCCGTATTCGGACAGCAGCATCACTGCCGCGCCTTGCGCTTGGGCAAAGTCCAGCAGACGCCCGACTTCGCTGTCGATGGCGCGTACCTCGTCGGCAATCGACGGGTGATCGGGCCCCAGGCGTTGCAGGCTGTAGTCGAGGTGGGGCAGGTAGATCAATTGCAGGTCGGGGTGGTTGAGCTGGAATTCGGCAATGGCACAATCGACGATCCAGCGACTCGAGGCGATGCCGGCCGCCGGTCCCCAGAAGCTCGGAAAGGGAAACTCGCCGATCTGCTGTTCGATACGCTCATGCAACGAGGCCGGCGCCGAATACAGGCCGAACATCTTGCGACCATCGGCCGGGTAGTGGGGCCGTGGGGTAATGGCGGCGTCCACGTCGGCATACATGTTGTACCACCAGAACAACTGGCTGCAGCGAAACCCGGGGTACTGACGCTTGAGTGTCTGCCAGACCTTTTCCCCCTGGATCAGTGCGTTGGGTTGCAGCCAGAAACGCACTTCGGCCTGGTCGCGGAAATACCAGCCGTTGCCGATGATGCCGTGTTCCGACGGTGGCTGTCCCGTGAGGATCGAGGCCTGCACGGTCGAAGTGACCGCCGGGAACACCGGTTGCAGCGTGGCCATCTTGGCCGTTTTCAACAGGGCATTGATGCAGGGCGTCGCGGCACCCAACAGCGCGGGCGTCAGGCCGACCACGTTGATCAGCAGCAGCGGCTGGCGCGCAGGATCAGAGCGCATGGGCATGGGCCTCCAGCGCTTGAGGTTGCAGCAAGCGGCGCTGCTGCAACTGGTCCTCGACCCAATGCAACTCCGCCGCGATGCCCTGGAGTTGGGCGTGCTCGGTCGTGGGCCGCAATTGGCTGGGCAGGACGCCCCAGCTGTAGGTTTCCACTTCCAGTACGGGGCGAAAATCCCCATGGTCGGCCAAAAAGTCGAACGTTTGCGACAGGGCAACCTGGCTGCCGCTGAGTTCGGGCAGCAGCAACTGCTCGCTGAACAGCGGAATGTGGAAGTGAATCCTCAGTTCGGGATGAGAGACGCGGTTTTGCTCACAATCATCCAGGGCCGCGGGGAGGTCCGCCCAGGCCGATAACCGGTCCTGTCCATTGCGGGCCTTCACTTGATGCAGGTAGGTGGGTTCGGCAAAACCGCTCAATGTCTTGAGCACCTGTTCGCGCCGGTGCTCGTCCTCAGGCAGGCGACAAATCAGTGCATTGGATAACTGGATCTTGCCGATGGGGACCCGGGCCTGACGCAATCGGTCCAGTGATTGATAGCAGTCTTCGAACATCACGGCCTGGTGGCAAACGTCAAAGCACAGCGCCAGGTGTTCATGGTGCGGGTCCGTGGCTTGCCAATGGCGGAAGAAGGCGATGGCCTGGTCGGTGTTTTCCAGCACGCAATCGGGCTCCATTTCCAGGCAGACCACGATCTTCTTGCCCGTCTCCCGTTGCAGCCGGGCCAGCCCGGCAGTGAGCTCGCGCAGTTGGTGCTCGGCATGTTGCTGTAGCGTCGGGCTCCAGTGGGCGGCATAGCCCAGCGGCAGGCTGGAGATCACCCCCTGGGCACAGTCCGCTGGCAGGGCCTGGGCGAGAAATCGAGCCAGGTCCAGGCTGTACGCCAGCCGCTGCGGATCGGCCCAGCTGGGCAGGTAGACGTCGGCTTTCACCGCGCCCTGGTGAAATTGGCCGTAGGGAAACCCATTGAGTGAGGTCAGGCGTAGCCCGCTGCGTTGCAGCAGGTCGAGGAAATCCGCACGGGTCGGCGCTTGTTGGAGTTCGGCGACGGCGAGGGCGCTGATCCACAATCCACTGTCCTGCGTGTCGAGCCCGCGCAGTGTGCGCACGGTGTGGAAATGCCGTTCGACGGATGCGCGCAGCCCGCCCAGGTCATGGGTCGGGTGCACGTTGCTGCAATAGCCGATCTGCGTGGCCGTCCAACCCGTGCGGGCGCTCATTTGATCACCGGTTCCTGGCCCCGCAGGGCGGAGTTGTCCTGCCATTGCCGCCGCTGATCGATGGGCAGGGGCGTGCTGACCAGGGCTTTGTCCAACTGGCCGCTCTGGGCAAAAAAGTCCACCGGGTTGTGGAACAGCACTTGTTCGACCTGGTCTTCACTGAAGCCTGCGGCCAACATTGCCTGGCCGGTCTTGGGCACCTTGAGCGGGTCGCTGATGCCCCAGTCGGCGGCGCTGTTGACCACCATTTTTTCCGTGCCGTACTGCTGCAGCAGCGCGACCATGCGCTGTTCCGACATCTTGGTGTTGGGGTAGATGGAGTGGCCGCGCCAGCAGTCGCTGTCCAGCACCAGGGGCAGGGTCAGTTCGTTGAGGTGGTCGATGATCACCATATGTTCGGCAATGCCGACCTCGCGAATGACCGCGAGCGTGCGTTTGGTGCCGCCGATCTTGTCGCGGTGCGGCGTGTGCACCAGCACCGGCAGATTGAATTGCTTGGCCAGCTCCAATTGCGCGGCGAGGAAGCGATCCTCTTCCGGGGTAATGTCGTCGTAGCCGATTTCACCCACCGCCACCACGCCGTCTTTCACCAGGTAGCGCGGCAGAATCTCCAGCACCTCGTTGGCCACCGACAGGTCATTGGCCTCCTTGGGGTTCAGGCCAATGGTGCAGAAGTGATGGATGCCAAACATGCTGGCGCGAAAGCGCTCCCAGCCCAACAGTGTGTCGAAGTAGTCGATGAAGCTGCCGACGCTGGTCCTGGCCTGGCCCTGCCAGAAGGCCGGCTCGATTACCCCGGTGATGCCGGCGGCCGCCATGTTCTGGTAGTCGTCAGTGGTGCGGCTGACCATATGGATATGCGGGTCGAAGTACTTGAGCATGGTGAATCCTCGTCAAAAAAAGCGGGGGACGGTGGGGCATCAGTTCGGCGAAACGCCGCCCAGGTGCTCGTGCCATTGCGCCGGCAAGCGTCGTTGCTGGCCCAGGCCGGCCAGGCGCTGACGTTGCGCCGGGCTCAGCAGGTCGAAGGCAATCACGTGGGGCAGTCCGGCGGACACCGTTCGTTCGGCGGCGAGTTGTTCGTCCAGCAGGTCGAGGGCCAACTGGTTGAGGGTGACGCTTTGTCGTTGTGCCAGGCCGATCAGGCGTCGTACGTCGAGGCCCATGCCCAGCGCTTTCAACACCAGTTGGCTGAAGGCCTGTTCGTTGTAGTGACGCGACGGGTAGGCGGTGTCCAGGGCGAGGGCGGCGAACACCTGGCTGTTGCTGGTGCGTCCGGCCTGGCGTGCAAGCTCCACGCACGTCCCGCGGCTATCGAGCCAATCGAGGGCTTTCAAGGTGGCGACCTTTTCCTGGTCGTCGCCCCACAGGAACAATTGGTGCAGCAGGGCGACTTGCCCGGCGGCGGGCTGCTGTTCCAGCACCTGGGCCAGCAGCAACGCCCGCGCCATTTGGACGTTACTCCAGCCGGCGATATCGGGCAGTGCTCGCTCCTTGAGGTTGCGCTTGCACTGGCTGCTCAAGAGTGACGAGGTATTGGAGTCCGGGCGCTGGGCAAGTTGCTCCTGTGCCTGACGCCACCATTGCCGCTCGGTTTCTTCGAGTTGACGAATGAAATTTTGCCGTTGTTCGTTCACGCAGTCGTGGCGCATGTCGAGGGCCGCCGATGCCGGTGCAGTAACGTCCGTGTTCATGTTGGTTTGATCCAGCGCTGGAAATGAGGAAGCAGGAAAAACACCAGGACACATAACAGGCTGCCCAGGGGCTGGTTAGCCACGGCCAGCACCAGGGCATCGAACAGCGGCAGGGCTGCCAGGCCAGCGCCGATAAAGACGCGGACCTGCCGTTGCCGAGGGTTGGCCAGGTTGCGCCAGTAGTGCCAGCCCAACCAGCCAAGCCATAACAGCAGCACCGGCCAGAACCAGGCGCTGCCTGCGTAGATCGCCAAGGCCAGTGGGCTCAGCATCAGCAGCAGGGGGAGGCGGCTGATCAGTTGGTTGCGATGTTCCTGGCGAGCCAGGTAGGTCAGGCCGCTGATGTAGACACCGAGCAAAATGGCGCAGAGCCAGATCGGTCCCGGCGGCACCGCCAGGCTTGCCGCTGCGGTGAGGTAGAGCGCCGAGCGGCAGGCTCCCATCAGCCAGACGCTGTGGGCGTATTTCTTGTGCAGCAGGTTGTAACCGAGGATGCAGCCCACCAACAGGGTGGCGCTGCCCAGCAGCCAGTGCGGCTGCTCGATCAACCGGCTCAGGCCCAGCAGTGAGGCCGCGGCCAGCACCAGCAACAACGCAGTGGCCAGCAGCACTTGCTGGCGGCTGACCAGGCCCAGGGTGATGGGGCGGGGGTTGTGGTGTTGTTGGTCCCAGTCGGCGTCCAACAGGTCGTTCAACAGCATGCCGGCCAGGTACAGCAGCGACAGTGCCGCCAGCAGCAGGATCCATACCAGGGAAGACGGCGGAGCCAGGGCCCCGGCGCTGCTGGCGAGCAGGGCGGCGGCCAAGGTGTTGGTCCACACCGTGGGCAGGTTGGACACACGGCCGAGGGTCAGCCAGGCCTTGAGGTTCGGCGCAGTCTGGTTCATTGCGCACAGCGCTCGTTCAGGGGTAGCGCAAGCTCGACCTGGGTGGACAGCCGCTGCAATGCCTGCTCCATTCGCGCGGTATCGATTTCATGCAAGTCCACCGACTCGCCGATCCGGCTGAGCATGGGGATGGAGAGTTGCCCACCCAGATGCTGGCGGAACTCCTCCAGCCCCAGCAAAACCTGCGAGCGCCCCAGTGCATCTTTCAAGATCAGTTCCGGCGGGTTCAGGCAGAAGCCGAGCTTGAGCAGCAGGTTCAGCACCCGTTCGGTGTCGCTGTCGTTCAACAACCCCAAGGCATTGGCATAGAGTCCATCCAGAGCCATGCCCACCGCGACGGCTTCACCATGGCGCAGTCGGTGCTGACTGAGATTTTCCAGTTTGTGAGCGGCCCAATGCCCGTAGTCCAAGGGCCGCCCGTTACCGCGTTCGAAGGGGTCGCCAGCACCGGTGATGTGCGCCAGGTGCAATTCGGCGCAGCGGCGGATCGCATAGCGGCTGGCCCCATGTTCGAAGCAGGCGAGGGCGTCGGCCTGTTGCTCCATCCACTGGAAAAACGCCTGGTCCTTGATCAGCGCCACCTTGACCGCCTCGGCCAGCCCGGCGATCTGGTCGCGCCGGGTCAGGCTGGTCAGCAATTGAAAGTCGTTGATGACTGCGGTGGCGGGATAGAAGGCCCCCAGCAGGTTTTTCTGGCCGAAGGCGTTGATGCCGTTTTTCACACCGATGCCGGCGTCGTTCTGGGCGAGCACGGTGCTGGGGATGCGAATCAGGCGAATGCCGCGGTGGAAGGTGGCGCAGGCGTAGCCCACCGCATCCAGCACCGCGCCGCCACCGACGGCCAGCACATGGCAATGCCGGTCCAAGCCATGTTTCAGCATGTCGGTGTACAGCCGCTGCAACACCTTAGAATCCTTGCTCGACTCGCCGGCCGGGACCGCGATCGGCGGCGCCTGCAGGTGCAGGTCTGGAAAGTGGCTGATGAAGTAGGCGTTGATCTGTTCCAGCAGGTGCGAGGCGCTGTGCAGCAGTTGTTCATCGGCGAATATCAACACCGTGACCGGGCCCCTGTGGCCGGCCATGAGCTGGCGGTGCAGGCAGGGATTGAGTGGATCGAATACATGATCGGTGAATACCACCGGGTAGTCGTAGCTGACCTTGAAGCGCCCGTGCAACGGTTGCTCCGCGTCGCTGCGGCGAAGGCTCTTGAACAGGCTGTACCCGGCGATGAACAGCCCGGGCAATACCATGCTGGCGAGCAGGGTCACCAACAGCGCGTTCTGCTCGACGAGAAAGGTGCCAATGGCGCTGTAGGCCAATGCCAGGCCAGCATTGGCCAGGGTGGTGACGAGGATGAACGCGCGCAGCGGGTAGCGTTGCATCCCGGCGGCGACGACCGAGGTTTCCGCCAGCACCGGGACCCCGCGCAGGCAGATCAACGACAGTGTGCCCAACCGGTACGCCAGTTGCCCCGGCTGGCGCTGATGCAGGCCCAGGCGGCCGGCCAACAAACGCAAATAGCCGGCTCCCAAGGCATAGCCCAACCCGGCGCCCAGGCACAGCCCCACGAAAATCGCCAGGTAACCCCCCACGCTGCCAAGCATCGCTACGGCCAGCAGCGCGACCATGCTCGACGGCACCGGCAGCACCACGTCCAGCGCCAGCAGGGCGATCAGCAGCAACGCCAGGTAGAGTTTCTGCGCGGGCGTCGAGGGCTGGTACAGGTTGAGATGGGTCAGGAAATCCTGGATCTGTTGTTCGAACAGCAAGAAGCTGGCGATCACCAGGGCTGAAAAGCAAACCAACGACAGCCAGAAATGTCCGGCTGCGCCTTTTTGCGAGAGCAAACGATACCCAAGGCCATGCTTCATCAAGCATCCCTCTTGTTGTTATTGACTGATTCCGTGTCAGTAATTGAAAGCAACGCCAAGTGTGTGTTTTAGGCCAATAGACGCTCTCGCCCGAAGGGCTGTCAGGTGTGGTTGATGATGTGGTTGGAGACAGGTTTGAATCTAGACGGCCCGGGTGTTTTTGCAAGGTCATCTGATGGCAATTTGATTTGGGCTGCCACTGCGCGTTTCAGGTACCCCGTACCAGCGGCTTGTCCCGCTCGTTCAGGGCCTCGAATACCCGCGCAACTGCGCCGGGCTGACGCCAAGGCGTTGCTTGAACAGCGTGGTCATGTGCGCCTGGGAGTTGAAGCCACAAGTGTGGGCGATATCGGTCAGTCGGGCGGTTGAATCGCGCATCAGCGCCCGTGCCTTGGCCAGGCGCCGGTCGATCAGGTAGCTGTGTGGACTTTTGCCGGTGGCATTCTTGAATGCCCGCATGAAATACCCTTCGGACAAGCCAAGCAGGCCGGCCATTTCCTTGACCCCCGGCGGACCGTCGAGACCGGCGTCGATGAACTCGTCGAGCAGGCGCATTCGCCCGCCGGTGATGGCCCCTTGTACGGGGGCCGAAAACGTCTTGGGGTCCTTTACCCGTTCAGCCAATCCGAGCGCCCAGGCCTCCCAGTCATCCTCTGCGCTGGCACGCAGCAATGCGCTGCGCATTCTCAGCGCGAGGGTGATGGCCTGCGGGTCAATACGGTTGTTGAACGCATGCTCCCCCGGCAACGCCATACCGTCGGTGCGCACGACCCGCAGGTATTCACCGCCCCTGGGGGACTCGGAGAACACGTCGCATTCGGCGGGGACGAATGCCAGGCCGTTGGGGATCGCCTCGAAGGGCTGCACGCGGTCGCTGCCGATGGCATGCAGGCCGCGCTGGCTGTCGAAGGCGAAGCCGATCGCCGACTGTGTGGCGACATAGCGGGTGGCGTAGGCGCAGCCGGGCAGCAATTCGATCGCCCACGGTCCTGCCTCGATGCGACGGACCGGTTCGGACTGGGGCGGCTGGTGGCGGTTTCGAGGGTTCATGAACAGCATAGTAGTGAAGAGAGGGCCTGAAAGTCAGGTCAGTTTTCTGAAAGCCCGCCGGTGGTGCCCTGATTAGACTGGGCAAAAACCCGGAGGCCCATCATGCACACACTGACTCGCGACGATATCGAACAAGCTGCCCGCCACTTATACGAAGTCATGCCCGCCACCGCCCAGTACGCCTGGCCCTTGTTGGCTGAACGGCTGGGTTGCACGGTGTGGGTCAAGCACGAGAATCACACCCCGACGGGGGCCTTCAAGGTACGCGGCGGCCTGACCTTCGTGCGCTGGCTCAAGCGCGAGCACCCAGAGGCAAAAGGCATCGTCACGGCAACTCGCGGCAACCATGGCCAGAGCCTGGCGCTGGCAGCCAGCGCATTGGGTTTGAAAGCGTTGATCGTCGTGCCGCAAGGTAACTCGGTGGAGAAGAACAACGCCATGCGCGGTTTTGGCGGTGAGGTGGTCGAATATGGCCGCGATTTCGATGAGGCCCGTGAAGAGGCCGCGCGCCTGGCCCAAGCGCATGGCCTCTTCCTGGTGCCGCCGTTCCATCCCGAGTTGGTCAAGGGCGTGGCGACCTATGGGCTCGAGCTGTTCAACGCGGTGCCGGACCTGGACACTGTCTATGTGCCGATAGGCTGCGGCTCGGGGATCTGCGCGGTCATCGCCGCCCGCGATGCCTTGGGCCTGAAGACCCACGTGGTGGGCGTGGTGTCCACCGAGGCCGTCGCGGCGAAGTTGTCGTTTGAAACGGGCAGGCTATGCGAGACCGATTCGGCGAATACCTTTGCCGACGGCTTGGCCGTGCGCAGACCCATTCCCGAGGCCTTTGCCATCTACGGCGCCGGGGCGGCGCGAATCGTCGCGGTCAGCGACGCTGAAATTGCCGGGGCCATGCGGGCGTATTACACCGACACCCACAACCTCGCCGAAGGTGCCGGCGCCGCTGCCTTGGCAGCGCTGATGCAGGAGCGTGAAACGATGCGGGGGAA
>Ga0065704_10070515_pt1 | contig 21995 bp, 20 predicted proteins | sample SwiRhicommuniRL2_FD_59091 | JGI IMG/M metagenome (GOLD analysis project Ga0065704, IMG submission 59091) | Switchgrass rhizosphere bacterial communities from Rose Lake, Michigan, USA - RL2 v2 (version 2) | ecosystem: Host-associated > Plants > Roots > Rhizosphere > Soil | place: East Lansing, MI | reverse complement strand
CGGCCTTGCGGTGATCCTGGTCGGCAGCGATCCTGCCTCTCAGGTTTATGTCTCGCACAAGCGTAAAGACTGTGAAGAGGTCGGCTTCCTTTCCCAGGCCTACGACCTGCCTTCCGAAACCACCCAGCAAGCGTTGGCCGATCTGATCGATCGCCTGAACGATGACCCGAACATCGACGGCGTTCTGCTCCAGCTGCCGCTGCCTGAACACCTCGACGCCTCCAAGCTGTTGGAGCGTATCCGCCCGGACAAAGACGTCGATGGCTTCCATCCTTATAACGTCGGTCGCCTGGCCCAGCGCATTCCGTTGCTTCGCCCCTGCACCCCTAAAGGCATCATGACGCTGCTGGAAAGCACTGGCGTGGACCTGTATGGCCTCGACGCCGTAGTGGTGGGTGCGTCCAACATCGTTGGTCGTCCAATGGCCATGGAGCTGCTGCTGGCCGGCTGCACCGTGACCGTGACCCATCGTTTCACCAAGGATCTGGCTGGCCATGTCGGCCGCGCGGACCTGGTGGTGGTGGCTGCCGGCAAACCCGGCCTGGTAAAGGGCGAGTGGATCAAGGAAGGCGCCATCGTCATCGACGTGGGCATCAATCGCCAGGAAGATGGCAAGCTGGTGGGCGACGTGGTCTATGAGACCGCCCTGCCCCGCGCCGGCTGGATCACGCCGGTACCTGGCGGCGTAGGCCCGATGACCCGCGCCTGCCTGCTGGAAAACACGTTGTACGCGGCTGAAACGCTGCACAGCTGATACGCGTCCACAAACCTGTGGGAGCGAGCTTGCTTGCGATAGCGATGGACCGGCCAACATCCAGTTGACTGACACGTCGCTATCGCGAGCAAGCTTGCTCCCACAGGTGTTTCTGGCGACCGGACTTTAGCCGCCAAATTACGAATTTTTCAGATTCGTTTCGCCAAAATCCCCCTCATGAAACTTTATTTATTCACAAGCCCTGGCGATACAGGCATATAGCGCTGCTGTCGCCCATACTCCTAAAATGCGACGTTTTTTTTAAAAGTCGTTGCTCAACGGCACCTTCAACTCTATCGAGTCTACTCGCGTGAAAATCCGTCTTTCCATCATCAGCCTATTCATCGCTTTCACAGGCAGCTTTATCACGCAAAATGTCGTTGCACAGGAAACCATCGCGGCCCCCCGGGACACGACCAAGCTGCAAGTCGCCTCGGGCAGCGCGATGTTGCTGGACCTGCAGACGGATAAAGTCGTTTATTCGAGCAACCCGGACGTGGTGGTACCCATCGCGTCGGTGACCAAGTTGATGACCGGCCTGATCGTGCTGGATGCCAAACAGAACCTCGATGAGTACATCTCCATCACCATTGCCAACACCCCAGAGATGAAGGGCGTGTTTTCCCGAGTCAAACTCAACAGCGAGCTGTCGCGCCGGGACGTGCTGCTGATCGCCCTGATGTCTTCGGAAAACCGCGCCGCCGCCAGCCTCGCCCACCACTATCCAGGTGGCTATGCGGCGTTCATTGCCGCCATGAACGCCAAGGCGAAGGCGCTGGGCATGACCAGCACCCATTACGTCGAACCGACGGGCCTGTCGATCCACAACGTCTCGACCGCCAGGGACCTGACCAAGCTGCTGATCGCCGCTCGCAAGTATCCATTGCTGAGCGAACTGAGCACCACCAAGGAAAAGACCGTTACCTTCCGCAAGCCTGTGTATAGCCTGGGCTTTCGCAACACCGACCACTTGATCCACAAGGCCAACTGGGATATCCAGTTGACCAAGACCGGTTTCACCAACGAGGCCGGCCACTGCCTGGTGCTGGTGACGAAGATGGGCAATCGCCCGATGGCACTGGTGATCCTCGATGCATTCGGCAAGTTCACGCACTTCGCCGATGCCAGCCGGATTCGTAGCTGGGTCGAGACCGGAAAAAGCACCGACGTGCCGTCAGTGGCCCTGCAATACAAGGCTGCCAAGAATCTCAAGAGCCGCCAGAGTGGTGTGGTGGAAGCCTCCCAATAATCCGCGGCACACAGAAAAGCCCCGACTCGTCGTAATGCTGTTCACTTAGAAAAAGCGGCGCTTCTTTCAGAAATGGGGAGCGCCGTTTTTTTGTTTTATTGCTTTGGTGTGTATATCCGTTACCTAAATAACGGATATACACACCAACCCACGCCTCTCGGAACAGATAATGCCTAGGCCTTCAGGTCACCCAGCGGATCATAGGGCTTGGGCTTGGGCTTACGCCCATCCTTCTTGTCCAGAGGCGCCTTGGCCGGCCCTACCGGATCAACCTGGGGGTCCTCAAGGTCCGGCGAATCCGGATCGAACCCCAGGTCATCACCACTGGAATGCTCTGACGAATGTGGCCCCGTAGGTGTTTTCGACTGTGCCATGCGTGCCTCCTCCAATCACGGGTCGGAAAATGCCCAACCCTGACGATAAGAGCCTCAGGCCTGCCAGGTTGTGCCCGGCAAGTGACGAACGGGGTGAACGATCAATGCGCCGCTTCCAAGGTCTTGGTGGCCCGCGCCGCCGCTTGCTCCTGCCCTGCCCCGCCCAATTCGGCCGCCGCTTTGAGCCACCGCTGCGAGTCGACATTGGCCGGAAGCTGCGTAGGTCGCTGGACCAGCACCGCCCAGCCGCCTGCGCTCTTGAAGGCCGATTCGAAGGCACTGAAGCTCATCAACTGCCGTCGGTTCATGCCTGAGCGCAGCAATACCGTCTGCTTCTGACGGTTGTAGCCAGCGAGAATCCCGTACCGAGGCTCGGCCCAGAACGCCGAACCGTCGACATAGCGCACCAGCACCGGATAGCCTGCCGCGACCTGTTCCAACAACGCCGGCAGCTTGGCGTCGAGGGGATACACCAGCAGCCCGTATTCGCGCGCCAGGGTTTGCATATTCTGCTGCAAACCGGCTTCGCCACCCGGCAGGTGCAACGGTTTCTCCAGCAGCCCCGGCGTGATCACCGTGCCTTGCAACGTCAGCAGGGCAGCCAGGGACTGCGGGGCGCCCTGGTACATTTCGCCGCGAAAGAACGGCACGCTGTTGAGCTCCACCCGTTCGGGCAGGCGCTGGATCTGCGGCGACACACTGCCCGCACACCCCACCAGGGCAACGAGGCAGGACAGCGTCAGTACCAGTGATCGAAAAGATGAAATGACCGGCGACATGATGACTCTCTTGTTCAGGCACCCGGCATCCGGGCCAGGCTTGGGTCGACGATCATAAGGCGCGCACAGCCCTGGGTATAGCCATAACGGCAGTTTTACGAGCGCGATAGAACGAACCGATCCGTGCCCGACCGCCACGGATCGATTACCTGCAACACTTGAGCGACTAGACTGTCCATGTATTAGGTGCGTGATCCCGGACTGGGGATAAAAGGAGGCACAGATGAGCCTGACCACGACAATTCTGATGCTGATATTCGGCTGGCTGAGCGTAGCCACGGCCATGCTGTGGGGCGTGCTTCGGATCACCCGGCGCCATCATCACGCGCCACCTGCGCAATCGGAAAAAACCACAAAATCCGCGCGACGCCACGCCACCGCACACTGAGCATTCGCTTTTCAAACCCTCAAAAAAAACCACCCGGGCCTCGACCCGGGTGGCTTCTGTTTGCGTGGCATCAGGCGTTGTCGGCCAACGCCCTTTCCCTGGCCCGACGGGACAACATGTTCAACACTTCGATCGCCGCCGAGAACGCCATGGCCGCGTAGATATAACCCTTGGGCACATGGGCACCGAAGCCTTCGGCGATCAGCGTCATGCCGATCATGATCAGGAAGCCCAGGGCCAGCATCACCACCGTCGGGTTGTCATTGATGAACTTGGCCAGCGGTTCGGCTGCCAGCAGCATCACCAGTACCGACACAACGACCGCGATGATCATGATCGGCAAATGCTCGGTCATGCCCACAGCCGTGATGATGCTGTCGATGGAGAACACCAGGTCCAACATCAGGATCTGACCAATCGCTGCAGCAAAGCCCAGGGTCACGCCGGACGTGGCCGACTTGGGATCATCCGGTGCCGGGTCCATGCTGTGGTGGATTTCAGTAGTCGCTTTCCACAGCAGGAACAGACCACCGGCAATCAGGATCATGTCTTTCCAGGAGAACGCCTGACCCAGGATTTCGATGACCGGTTCGGTCAACTGCACAATGAAGGCAATGGTGCTCAACAAGCCCAGGCGCAGGATCAGCGCCATGCCGATACCGATCCGCCGTGCCTTGGCACGGTGCTGGGCGGGCAGCTTGTTGGTCAGAATCGAAATGAAGATCAGGTTATCGATGCCGAGCACGATTTCCATGACCACCAGAGTTGCCAGGGCGATCCACGCGGTGGGGCTGGCGGCGAGCTGCAGAAGATAATCCATGGGTCAGTCCTGACTGATGTGACGTGTTAGATGGTTTTGGTCGGGGTTTGTGTTTCGTCAGCTTCGTCGGCCGGCTTCTTCTTCGGGCTGATCAACCCGCCGGTGGCTTCGCTGATCGCCTGTTCGGCGGCCTTGTGGGTGTCATCGATGGCCTGCTTGGCGGTTTGCGCAGCCTGTCCCATCAGTTGCTGGGCACTTTTTTCAGCCTGTTCACAGCCCGCCAATGTCATTGCAGACATCGTCAACAAGGCTGCAAGTCCCAGGGATTTGTATGTCATGAAATAAATGCCTCTTGAGAGAATAGAAGGTGCACGAAAATGGCCCGCCAATGGCCAGGCATTCTAGAGACGCGAACACTTCAGGAAAATTCGTATTTTCAGCGGTTATACTTCGGTTTTTACGAATCCGCGTGAACCCATGCTCAATTACCGACAATTGCATTACTTCTGGGTGGTGGCGAAAACCGGCAGCATCGTGCGCGCCTGCGAGCAGTTGAACCTGACCCCTCAGACCATCAGCGGGCAGATTTCCCTGTTCGAGCAGACCTATAACATCAAGCTGTTTCGCCGCGTCGGACGGCAGCTGGAACTGACCGAGGCCGGCCGCCAGACCTTGCCCTACGCCGAACACATGTTCCAGTTGGGCGGTGAGCTGGAATTGATGCTGCGCGCCCAGCCCAACGAGCAGCAAACCCTGTTTCGGGTCGGGGTGGCGGATGTGGTGCCCAAATCCATCGTCTACCGGCTGCTCGCGCCGACCATGGAGTTGAGTGAGCCGCTACGCATCACCTGTCGCGAGGACAAGCTCGAACGGCTGCTGGCGGACCTGGCGATCCAGCGTCTGGACCTGGTGATTTCCGACAGCCCGATGCCGACCCACCTGGACATCAAGGGCTACAGCCAGAAACTGGGGGAATGCGGGATCAGCTTTTTCGCCACCGCCGCGCTGGCCGAACGCTACGGGCGGGATTTCCCCCACGGCCTGCATGACGCTCCGTTGCTGATTCCCGGACCGGAAACCGTGGTGCGCAGCCGCTTGCAACGCTGGTTCGCCGAGCAACAGATCCAGCCGCGCATCGTCGGCGAGTTCGACGACAGCGCATTGATGCAGGCCTTCGGCCAATCAGGCAGCGGGATTTTCATCGGCCCGAGCGTGATCGCCGAAGAGGTCAAGCGCCAGTACGGCGTAGAAGTGATCGGCCAGACCGACGCGGTGAGCGAATCCTTCTACGCCATTTCCGTGGAGCGCAAGGTCAGCCACCCCGGCATCGTCGCGATTGCCGAAGGCGCGCGTCGCGAGTTGTTCAGCGCTTAGCAGGCGACACGAGGTTTAAAGGTCATCAGCAGCAACGCCAGCAGGATCGATACGAAGATGAACCCGGCCGCCGCAAACCCGACACTGCCCAGGCCCAGGGTATCAATGACCCGGCCACCAACCATCGCCCCCAGGCCAATCCCCAGGTTGGCCCCGGCGATGTTCAACGATGCGGCAAAGGCCGGGGCCTGCGGGGCCGCCTTCATCAGCCGCACATGGCTGACCAGGAACAAGGCCGCCTGGGTCACGCCCCAGATGCCCATCGCCGCCGCCAGCGCCAGGGGTGAATGAATGCTCGGCACCAACGCCACCATGCCGCCGATCAGGAACAGGCAGAAGACCATCGATGCGATCAACGGATGCCGGTCCACCGCCCGACCGCCCAGGGAATTGCCCAGCAGCCCGACGGCGCCGAAGCCCATCAGGCACCAGCCCACCAGGGTGCCATCGAACCCGGCGAGGCGTTCGAGGATATCCGCCAGATAGGTGTAGGCGGTGAACATGCCACTGAACACCAGGATCGACAACAGCACATGCCCTTGCATCAACGGGCTGCGCAGGATCTTGAATTGCGAACGAAAGCTCACCTGATGCTGGTGCAGATTGGTTTTCGGCAAGTAGATAAACAGCAGCAACGCCTTGGCGAAGGCGATGACCGCCAGGATCGCGAACGCACTGCGCCAGCCAAACGCATCGGAAATCAACGTGCCCACGGGAATGCCGAACACCGTGGCACAGACGATGCCAAAGCCGATCCGGGCGATGGCCCGCCCGGCCAACTGTGGCCCGACAATGTCCACCGCCGTTTCACTGGCCAGCGCCCAGAACACCGGCAGGCCCAGGGCCGGAATCAACCGGGCAACGGCCATCACCCAGATGTTGGGGGCGACTGCGGCGAGCATGTTGGCCAGGCCGAACATCACCAGCACACTGATAAACAACTTGCGCCGTTCAAAACGGGCGAACCAGGCCGTCAGGAATGGCCCGAACGCCGCCACCGTAAACGCGAACAACGTCACCAGCAGCCCGGCCTGGGGGATGCTGACCTGCAAGTCGCGGGCGATAGAGGGCAACAGGCCAACGATGACGAATTCCGTGGTCAGCACCGTAAAACCGGCGGCCGACAACAGAAAAATGGGTAACAACATGCAGAACTCCAGCGAAACGACGACACCAGCGTCAGCCCGTGGGCTCGCTGGCGGATATAGAAAGGTGATGAAGGCAAAGCCTAACAGAATGCGTCCACCAGACAAAACGCGCTTGAACACCCGAGTGACGGATCGTCACAGGTCCGTCAGATTTTTCATCGGGCTGTGATAAAGTCCGCGGCCTGCAAAACGCCGTACTTTTCTCACGGTCCGCTCATGTGGCCTGCCCGCTTGTTGCCCTGACTCGTCGACCGTCGCACACAATAAAATCAGAGATGCCGCTATGACAGCTTCGTCCGTTACCCCTATGCAACGCCTCAAACGCACCAGCCTGGTGACGCAAATCGTCATCGGCCTGATCGCCGGTATCGTCCTGGCTTGGCTGGCGCCCGACGTGGCCAAGTCCACCGCATTCATCGGCAAGGTCTTCGTGTCCGCGCTCAAGGCCGTGGCGCCGATCCTGGTGTTCGTGCTGGTCATGGCTTCGATCGCCAACCATAAGCATGGCCAGGAAACCCATATCCGGCCGATTTTGTTCCTCTACCTGCTGGGCACTTTCGCCGCCGCAGTGGTCGCGGTGGTTGCCAGCACGCTGTTTCCGTCCAGCCTCGTGCTGTCGACCCAAGACGTCGCAGTCACGGCGCCCGGTGGCATCAGCGAGGTGCTGCAAAGCCTCCTGCTGAGCGTGGTGGATAACCCGGTCCGGGCGCTGATGGACGGTAACTTCATAGGCATCCTGGCCTGGGCTATCGGCATGGGCATCGCCATTCGTCATGCTGGCCAGACCACCCGTACCGTGCTCGAAGACCTGTCCAACGGCGTGACCGTGATCGTGCGCCTGGTGATCCGCTTCGCCCCACTGGGGATCTTCGGCCTGGTCGCCTCGACCCTGGCAACCTCCGGTTTCGGCGCCCTGCTCGGCTACCTGCACCTGCTCACCGTACTGATTGGCTGCATGCTGTTCGTGGCATTGGTGGTCAACCCGCTCATCGTGTTCTGGAAACTGCGTCGCAATCCCTACCCGCTGGTGTTCACCTGCCTGCGCGAGAGTGGTATCACGGCGTTTTTCACCCGCAGCTCGGCGGCAAACATTCCGGTGAACCTGGAACTGAGCAAACGCCTGGGCCTGCACGAAGACACCTATTCGGTGTCGATCCCACTGGGCGCGACCATCAACATGGCGGGCGCCGCCATTACCATCACCGTGCTGACCCTGGCGGCCGTGCATACCCTGGGTATCGCAGTGGATATGCCAACGGCCGTGCTGCTGAGCGTTGTCGCGGCGATTTGCGCGTGCGGCGCATCCGGGGTGGCCGGCGGTTCGCTGTTGCTGATTCCCCTGGCATGCAGCCTGTTTGGCATTCCCAGCGAAATCGCCATGCAAGTGGTCGCGGTGGGTTTCATCATCGGTGTCCTGCAGGACTCGGCGGAGACGGCGTTGAACTCGTCTACGGATGTGCTGTTCACAGCGGCCGCATGCCTGGGTGAGGAAGAGAAGCTCGCGCGTACGGCGTAACAGTTGCGGTGGCTGTTCGGTCCCTATCGCGAGCAAGCTCGCTCCCACAGGGGATGTGTTGTGTAGCAGCTATTGTGTGAGCGCCACTGCCCCCTGTGGGAGCGAGCTTGCTCGCGATAGCGGCGGTACATCCGCCGAGGATGTGCCAGTCAGCCACAAAAAAGCCCGGGAACGGCCCACACCGTCCCGGGCTTTTTCATGCCTGCGGGGTTAGAACGCGCCCATGTAGTCGCGCTTACCCACTTCCACGCCATTGTGGCGCAGCAAGGCATAGGTGGTGGTGACGTGGAAGAAGAACTGTGGCAGGCCGTAGGTCAGCAGGTAGTTCTGGCCGCTGAAGCGTTTTTCCTTCGGCGTGCCCGGACGGGTGACGATTTCGATGCCTTCCTTGCCATCGATCTGCTCAGGGCGGATACCGTCGATGAAGGCCAAGACCTTGGCGATCAAGGCTTGCAGCTCGGCGAACGTGGTCTCGCTGTCCTCATACTTCGGCACTTCGATCTCGGCCAGGCGTGCAGACACACCTTTAGCGAAGTCCACCGCGATCTGCACCTGGCGCACCAGTGGGAACATGTCCGGGTACAGGCGAGCTTGCAGGAAGGCGTTCGGGTCGATGTTCTTCGCGGTGGCGTGGGCTTCGGCCTTGTTCAGAACGTCGCTCAACGCGTTGAGCATCTGCTTGAAAACCGGGACGGAAGCGGCGTACAGGGAAATAGTCATGGCGATCTCATGCAGGTGGCAGGAAAGAATGAATCAAACGGCTGCGATTATAGCCACGGCTTGTTGCACAGCTTGTCTTTTATTGCGCAAGGATTAGGCTAGGCGGCTTCCACAGCATAGGGAACGCGCGATGAGCATCGAAGAACAAAGCCAGGCTGAAGAACCACGGCTCAATAGCACGGAAATCCGCATCCTCGGCACGCTGGTCGAGAAGCAGGCCACCAACCCCGAGACCTACCCGCTGACGCTCAACGCCCTGGTCCTGGCCTGCAACCAGAAAACCAGCCGCGAACCGGTGATGAACCTCAATCCGGGCCAGGTCGGCCAGAGCCTGCGGGCACTGGAAGGTCGCGGCTTTACCAAACTGGTGATGGGCAGCCGCGCCGACCGCTGGGAACATCGGGTCGACAAAGCCCTGGAGCTGGTACCGGCCCAAGTGATCCTGATGGGCCTGCTGTTCCTGCGTGGCCCGCAAACCGTCAATGAGCTACTGACCCGCAGCGGTCGGATGCACGACTTCGAAGACGCCGAACAAGTGGTGCACCAGCTTGAACGCCTGATCGCCCGGGGGCTGGCGCTGCTGGTGCCACGCCAGGCCGGCCAGCGCGAAGACCGCTATGTGCACGCCATGGGCGACCCGGCGGACATCGAGGCGATTCTCGCCGCCCGCCAGCACCCGGTGGAGCGTGGAGCCGGCGGCGCTGTCTCGCTGGAGCGCATCGAAGAACTCGAAGCGCGGATCGCGGCCCTGGAAGAACGCCTGTCGCGGCTGGAATAGCAGCGCCTACGCCAACCGGGCGAAGGCCACGGCTTTTTCGAATTGCTCCAGGTTGGGCCGCACGCCGGTGTACAGCACGAACTGCTCCAGTGCCTGGATCGCAATGACTTCCAGCCCGGTGATGACCCGCTTGCCTTCGGCCCTGGCGCGCACGATCAGCGGCGTTTCCGACGGGATCGCCACGACATCGAACACAGTTTCGGCCGCGACGATGGTCTCGGGCTCAAACGCCAACTGGTCGGCTTCCGGCCCCCCGGTCATGCCGATCGGCGTGACGTTGATCAGCATCTGTGGCCGCCGGGTACCCAGGTCAGCTTGCCATTCATACCCCAGGGACTCGGCCAGGGCTCGCCCGGCGGCTTCATTGCGGGCAACGATCAGCCCGTTCTTGTAACCCCCATCGCGCAAGGCACTGGCCACAGCCTTGGCCATGCCGCCGCTGCCGCGCAAGGCAAAGGTCGAGTCCTTGGGCACCGCGTGGCTTTGCAACAACTGGGCGATGGCGATGTAGTCGGTGTTGTAGGCTTTCAGATGGCCATTGGTATTGACGATGGTGTTGATGGACTGGATCGCCGCGGCGGAAGGATCCAGCTCATCCACCAGGGCAATGCAGGCTTCCTTGAACGGCATCGACACGCCGCATCCACGAATTCCCAGGGCACGGATACCGCCCACTGCTCCAGGCAGGTCCCGGCTGCTGAACGCCTTGTAATAGAAATTCAGGCCCAATTGTTCATACAGGTGATTATGAAAGCGCAGGCCGAAGTTTCCGGGACGCCCCGATAGCGACATGCACAGTTGGGTGTCTTTGTTGGGATTGATCTGCATGCGTGTCTCCTTGCAATTCACTTTCGGACAGACGGAATCACCGCTGCGAAAGGTTTTATTCGATGATGATACCGCCAGCCCCGACCCGGTCTCAGGCCCCTGGATGACGCGGCGCGGTAAGGAAAAGCGCTACAGACCTTACACAATATTTACCCAACGGCGTCGCAAATCCTGAGAAAATCGTTGTCAGAGCAAGTATCCCCGCGACCCTCATCGGGTCTGTTACAGACCACAGGCGCCGGGGCCGAAACGAGGAACAGCCATGAATCGTAGACTTCCCATCATCGCCCTGCTCATGGGGGCACTCGCGGTCACCGGCCAGGCATCCGCCCACGGTCGTGGTGGTTGGGAGGGGCCCGCAGTGTTTGGCGCAATCGTCGGTTCGGCCATCGTTGGCTCGGCCCTCATCAACCGTGATCGGCCGGTGTATGTGCAGCAACAACCGGTCTACTACCAACCGCAGCCGGTCTATGTGCAGCAACCACCGCCGGTCTACTACCAGCCACAGCCGGTGTATGTAGAGCAACCGATCTACTATCGCCCAGCGCCGGTGTATTACGGGCCACCACGGGGCTACTACTATGGCCCGCCTCGTGGTCATTACGGTCGCTGGTAATCAGCTTCCCGGGTGGCAAAAAAAAGCCTGTGATCAATGATCACAGGCTTTTTCATATTCGCCACAGTGTAATTGTCAGACGTGCTCGCTGCTTTTCAAACGGACCGGCGCATGCTCCGCCGCCCCGTGAACAGGCTCAGTCACCACGGGAATCTCGTTGCCATCGCAGTCGTGCAGCTTGCCATCGCTGAAGTAATCACCTTCACGAAGCGCCGCCAGGTCCTGGTAGCGCAACACTCGCTCGGTGCCGGCGGCGAAAACCGACTGCTGGTCGGAGTTACCGGCGGTGAAGTGGTTGAACGCCAGGTTCAGCGCGATCGCCATGATTGCCGAAGAACTGATGCCCGAATGAAAGATGGTCTCGAACCAGCTCGGGAAATGGTCATAGAAGTTCGGTGCAGCGATGGGAATCATGCCAAAACCAATGGAAGTGGCGACGATGATCAGGTTGACGTTGTTGCGGTAGTCGACTTTGGACAGCGTGCGGATGCCACTGGCAGCCACCGTGCCGAACAGCACGATACCAGCACCGCCCAGTACCGAGGTCGGCACCGCTGCGATCACCCGGCCCATGAACGGCAGCAGGCCGAGCACCACCAGGAAGACCCCGCCGGTCGCCACCACGAAACGGCTCTTGATCCCGGTCACCGCCACCAGCCCGACGTTCTGGGCAAAGGCACTCTGGGTGAAGGAACCGAAGATCGGCGCGATCATGCTCGACAGCATGTCGGCCCGCAAGCCGTTGCCCAGGCGCCTGGAGTCGACTTTGGTGTCGATGATCTCGCCCACCGCCAGGATGTCGGCGGAGGTTTCCACCAAGGTCACCATGATCACGATGCACATCGACAGGATGGCGGCGATGTGGAAAGTCGGCATGCCGAAATGGAACGGTGTCGGGAAGCCGAACATCGGGCCCTGGCCGACCGATGAAAAGTCCGCCATGCCGAGGAACACAGCGATGACGGTACCAATCACCATCGCCAACAGAATCGACAACCGCGAAATGGTTGCGTTACCCATTTTGCTCAGCAGGAGCACCAGCACAAGGGTCACTGCGGCCAGGCCGATGTTGGCCATGCTGCCGAAATCAGCGGCATGGCTGTTGCCCCCCATGGCCCAGCGCGCCGCCACCGGCATCAGGGTCAGGCCGATGGTGGTGATCACGATGCCGGTGACCAGTGGCGGAAAGAACCGGGTGATGCGTGAAAACACCGGGGTAATCAGCAAACCAATCAGGGACGCGGCGATCACCGCGCCAAGGATGGCTTGAAAGCCGCCTTCCCCGCCGCTGCCGACAATCGCCACCATCGTCGCCACGCCCGAGAACGATACGCCTTGCACCAAGGGCAGTTGGCAGCCGAAAAACGGCAGGCCGAGGGTTTGCAGCAACGTTGCCAAGCCCCCCGCGAACAATGACGCGGCAATCAACAGACCGATGTCCGCGGGCGAGAGCCCGGCCGCCTGGCCGATGATCAATGGCACGGCGACGATGCCACCGTACATGGTCAACACATGTTGCAGGCCGTAAGCCATATTCGCGCCGACGCCAAGGTTTTCGTCCTCGGGCCGTGGGAGTGAAACATGGGGCGTTTTCATGGTTCGGGGATTCCCTGTTTTTTGTTATGGGCACACTGTATTCAAAACTCAGGACAAATGTCCATAGAGTTGTATACAACTTGTTGCCATACGCAGGAACAGGCTCCCCGGCCAACAGCCTTTTTATGGCTGGAGCAACCCCACGATCGCCGGCCGCAACAGCTCGCGCGGCGGTACGCGCAGGCCAAACTCTTGTTCGAGCAAGTCGATCAACTCATCGGCATCGGCGATCACCCGGCGCTCGCTCTCCTGCCCTATCCGGTGCACCGCATAGCTGTTGCCGTTCAGGGTCTTGCGCAACCCGTCACCGGTACGCGCGACCATCAACCGGCCCATGAACGGCGATTCCGGGTGACTGCTGACGTACCAATTACCGAGGGTGTAGTCGATGTCTTCCTGGCGTTGCAGATCGAACAGGTACATCGGCCGCCATTCGTCGGCGACGTTGGCGCGCAACATATAACCGTCCGCATGGGTTTCGATGCGGTACGGCTCATGGGGCGTTGCTTGGGCTTCACGGCTGTCCAGCAACAACGGCGCAGTGGGCACCATGCCACCAAAGCCGACGTCAGTGATGTAGCGCACGCCGTCGAACGTCACCAGGCTCAGCCGGTGGGTCCGGGCAGCCCAAGAGCCTTCAGGCGCGTTCATCACCACGCGCCCGGTGATGCCGCGGGCGTCGAAACCCAACTCCAGCAACAGCGCCAAAAACAGTTGGTTGAGTTCATAGCAATAGCCACCGCGCCCCTGTTCGAACACTTTTCGTTCGACCGATTCAAGGTCGACGGGCACGGGCTGACGCAGCAAGGTCGACAGGGTTTCAAAAGGGAATTCGGCGGTATGGCGCTGTTGCAGTTGGCGCAACGTGTCGAGGGTCGGCGCTGGGGGGGCGTCGAAACCCAGGCGCCGCAGATAGCGGGCCGTGTCGCTCAGTTGGGGGTGACTCATGAGGGGTGTCCTTTTCCAGGGTCGGCGCTGCGCTCACGACAAGCGCACTGCTATTGGGCGCCAGGTATAAGGCATTCCCCTCACAGAGACAACAATCGACCGGATGCTTCCCTGGTCACCGCCGCTTGCGTGACGCCAGCCGGATCCAGGTGGGCGCATGGTCACTGGGATGGGGTTGGTTCCGGACCCAGGCGTCCACGCCGGCCTCGCTCAGGTAGGCGCTGGCAGCCGGGTTGAGCAGCAGGTGATCGATGCGCAGCCCGGAGTTTTTCTGCCAGTGCTGGCGGAAATAATCCCAGAAAGTGTAGATCCGCTCGTCCGGATACAGGTGGCGCAACGAATCGGTCCAGCCCTGGTCCAGCAGCCGCTGGTAGCACGCGCGGCTTTCTGGCTGCAACAGCGCATCCTTGAGCCAGGAGCGCGGGCTGTAGATGTCCATGTCGGTGGGCACCACGTTGTAATCACCGGCCAGCACCACGGGGTGATCGCTGGCCTGCAACCCTTGGGCGTAGTCGATCAGCCGTTCGAACCACGCCAGCTTGTAATCGAACTTCGGACCCGGTTGCGGATTGCCGTTGGGCAGGTACAGGCAGCCCACCAGCACGCCATGCACCGCCGCCTCCAGATAGCGACTGTGATTGTCGTCATCCCCACCGGGCAAGCCTCGGCGGCTCTCCAGCGGCTGCGCGTCACGGGCCAGGATCGCAACGCCGTTCCAGGACGCCTGCCCATGCCAGATCGCCCCGTACCCCACCGACTCCAGCTCCGCCGCCGGGAAATCCTTGTCCACCGCCTTGAGCTCCTGCAAACAGGCAATGTCGGGTTTTTCCCGCTCCAGCCATTCCAGCAGGTTGGGCAGCCGGGCCCGGATGCCATTGATGTTGAAGGTCGCGATCCGAAGGTTTTTCATAGCGCCAGAACTCGAAATGCCAAGTCACAGTTGTGACCGACAACCGGACTGGGTGGTTGCAACAGGTTTTCAGGAACCCGTTTTCGGCAACGGCAGGCCACTCGCCAATAAGTGTGCAAAGGCTTGCTTGTCGATCGGCCGGCTGAGGAAATAACCCTGCACTTCGTGGCATTGGTCCGAGCCCAGTGAGCCGAGCTGGGCCTGGGTTTCCACGCCCTCGGCAGTCACCGTCAGCCCCATGGCCTTGCCCAGGTTGATGATCGCCTGTACCACGGCGCGGTCATTGCTGCTGTTGCTCATCGAAGCAATGAAGCGCTTGTCGATCTTGATGCCATCGAATGGATAGGTGCGCAGATAACCGAGGGACGAATAACCGGTACCGAAATCGTCCATGTTCAAGCGCACGCCCAGTTCCTTCAGGGCATTCATGACCTGCAGGGCGCCATCAACGTCGTTGAGCATCACGTTTTCAGTGATCTCCAGTTCCAGGCGACTCGCCGGGAAACGGGTTTCGATCAACACCTGTCGCACATCCTCCACCACATCGCTGCGCTCGAACTGCGCCGGCGACAGGTTGACCGAGACCATCAATTCTCCCGGCCAGGTCAGCGCGGTTTCGCAGGCCTCGCGCAATACCCATTGCGAAAGCGGGACGATCAAGTCGGTTTGCTCGGCCAATGGAATGAAGGCGTCGGGGCTCAACAAACCTTGGGTCGGATGCTGCCAGCGAACCAACGCCTCGACCGCCACGATCTCCCGACCATCGACGGTGTAGCGCGGCTGGAAATGCAGGACGAATTCGTTTTTCTTCACAGCCTGGCGCAGGTCGCTTTCCAGTTGGCGACGATGCTGGATCTGATCGTTCATCTGCGAGGCGAAATAGCACCAGGTTTTCTTGCCCTCGGACTTGGCCTGGTACAAGGCAATGTCGGCGCAGCGGATCAGTTCTCCGGGTACATAACCCTGGCGGCGGCTGACAGCGATACCAATGCTCGCGCCGATGTGCAACGAATGGGTTTCGTAGAGGATCGGCTGCTGCAGGCTGTCGATCAGCCGCTCACAGAATCGGTCGATCTCAGTGGTGTGCTCCATCCCGTTGAGCACCACCACGAACTCGTCCCCTCCCAGGCGCGCCACCAGGTCTTGCTCGCGGGTGCAGTCGCGCAGTCGCTGGGCCACTTCCAGCAACACCGCGTCGCCGGCCGGGTGGCCGAGGGAGTCGTTGATCGGCTTGAAATTGTCCAGGTCGACCATCAGCAAGGTCAGCGGTGCGGAATGCTCCTTGGCCACCAGCGCATCATCGAGGTGCCGCGCCAGCTTGTTACGGTTCGGCAGGCCGGTCAGCGCATCATGCATCGACAGATGCTGGACCTGGGCATGGGCCGCCACTTCATCGGTGATGTCGCTGGCGGTACCGCGATAGCCCACCACCTCAGCCTTGTTATAGATCGGGCGTGCCGATACACGGCAGAAACGCAATTGCCCGGAATGATCGCGGTAGGAACAGCGCAAGTTGCTGGCGTTCTGTTCCTCCGTCAACTTGCCCAGCCAGAGGGCAATCGGCGTGGTATCGCAATACAGCAGTTGCTCGATGTCCTGCCCCAGCCATTGCTGGTCGGAAAACCCGGTGACCGTATTGAAACGCCCCGACAGATAGGTGATGCGTTGCTGCCCGTCGATTTCCCAAATCCAGTCGGAGGCCGCCTCGGCCACGGCCCGAAAGCGCTCTTCGCTGGCCTCGAGCGCATGCGCCGACTGTTCCAGGCTGTCGTAACTGGCGTCCACATGCCGTGCCGTGCGCAACGCATAGCGAGAAAAGTAGGCAGTCAGCAGTGCGAGAATAAACAATGCGCCACCCAGCGGCGGCACCAGGGACCAGAGCAATTGCTGGCCCGGCCGCTCCAGGCGGGACACCAGGCTGAAACCGGTACTGTCCAGCGGCACGGCCGGCTGGCCGGGCTCAAGCTCGATGTCTTTCTTGAGGTTCAAGTCGGCGAGGCCATAACTCTTGCCCAGCTTGCGCAGCTTGACCGGTGTCAGTTGGTCGACGAACAGCAAGACCGAGGTGCCTTTGGACTCGACCTGGGGCCGTTCGTCATTGGGCAGAATCACCGACGCCGTGACGATGGCCGGCCAGCCCTCGAACAAGGTGTAGCGGGTCGTGGACATCGTCAGGTCGGGCTGCGCCTGGAGCTGGTCCACCAGGTTGGTCAGCGACGCATTCATATAAACCGCGGCATCACCTTGTACATTGCGCCCGCGCACCACGGCGTATTTGGTGCGTTGCCGATCAATGACAAACACACCCTCGTATTCATCGTTGGTGAACAGGGTCTTTCCCATGTTCTGTTCGGCGTAGGCCCATTGCACGTCGACCTCGCCGTTGAGGCGCTCGTAGGCCGTGGTCCAGTAGGCGTAACTGGCGATGTAGTTTTTCGCGGCGGTGGTGCGATTCTCAAGGGCGCGCTCGATATAGAAATGCGTCTTGCGCACATCCTCCGCGTCCAGCTTTTGCGCAATATCGAACAACGCGGCAACCGCCACCAGGATGCCCAGGACAAATAGTGCCCCGACCGCCACGACCAGGCGACGGGTAATCGGTGTGTGACGCGCAGTGTTTGAAGGGGTATCGGCAGCGGAATCCATTGATCTGCTCCTGTCCTGTCAACGCTGGCTCCGATCGAGAACGGTGAGGGTCCGCGGCCAGTCATGCTCCCAACCTTAGCACCCGCTGCCTGATCACTTGGCGAGCCCACGGTTTTTTGCGAAAGAACCTACACACCTCGTATATGGCACCAGCACAGTGTCTGAACAATGGACCGTGGCACGTTGCCGATGATTCCAACCGATCTCAACGATCCGAGCGCGCCAGCGTATCGAGCCCACTTTCCGTCGATAACACCGCCACACGGTTGCGGCCGCCGTGCTTGGCCTGGTAAAGCGCCGCATCGGCCCGCTGGATGAAGACTTCGATGCTGTCCAGGCCGCTGGGCACAAAGGCATAACAGCCCAGGCTCACCGTGAGGTGGCCGGTCGGGGAGCCGGAGTGGGTGATGTGCTTGTCGATGACGCTGCGGCGGATCTGCTCGGCCAACGCCATGGCCCCCGAAAGATTGGTGTCGGGCAACAAAACCGCAAACTCTTCGCCGCCATAACGCACCGCCAGATCGGCCTTGCGATGGCAACAGTCCTTGAGCACCTTGGCCACTTCCGCCAGGCAATGGTCCCCGGCCACGTGCCCATAGGCGTCGTTGTAGCGCTTGAAAAAATCGATATCGAGCATGATCAGGCTCAAGGGGCTGCGCTGACGGGCGCCCCGGCCGAACTCGATGTCCAGGGCACGTTCGAACAGACGCCGGTTCGCCAGCCCGGTGAGGCTGTCATGGGTGGCAATCAGCTCCAACGCTTGCTGAGCCTTGCGCAAGTCCGCTTCGATCCGTTCGCTGTTACGTACCTGGCGCACGAATACCCAGCCGAACAAGCAAATGCCCAGCACCACCAGGCCGACAATCAGGCTGGATTGGAAAGCCCGGTCATGCCACCCCGACAGGATCGCGTCCTCAGACATCGCAGCAGTGACCACCAGCGGATAAGCCTGTAGATGCTGGTGTCCATACAGCCTGACGACACCGTCGATGGTCGAACGGATGAGTGCATCGCCAGACATCCCGCCGGTCAGGACATGGTTGTAGATGTGTTCCTCGGCCAGCGGGTGACCGATCCGTCCCTCATCGAAGGGGCGCCGGGCCAAGAGTGTCCCGTCAGACAAAGCCAGGGCCATCTCGCCTTGCTCATCCAGGCTGAAGCTTTTGAAGAATCGGTCGAAGTACGACATTTTGATGCCGGCCATCAACACGCCTTGGAAGTTGCCATCCTGATCGTTCAAACGGCGGGAAACGGGAATGATCCATTCGCCGTTTTGCCGGCTGCGAATCGCTGGGCCGATATGAGCGATCAAGGAGGCATTCTGTTGGTGGAAAGCAAAATAATCCCGGTCCGCCACCCCTGCGCCCCTGTGCAGGTTGTCAAAAGAGGTCACCACCCAGTGACCGTGCTTGTCGAACAGGAACAGGCCATGCAATTGCTCAAGCGATTGCACACGGCGGGCAAAGGTCTGCTGCAAGCGTGGCTGTACGGCGGGGCCGTAGCCATCGACCTGGATCCAATCCGTCAGACTGGCCAACACCAGATCAGTCTGGAGGAAGGTGTCCTGGGCCTGCTGGGCCATGGCCCGGGTAAGGGTCGCCGAAGCGACGCGGGCCGACTCCAGGTCGTGGCTGCGCGATTGCTCCAGTTGCAGGTAAAGCAGACCGCACAGGCACAGGCACACCGCCGCGATAAACGTAACCGCTGCCTTGAGCAACGGCAGGCGCTTCAAGGCACCGCCAGGGACATGGAAAGGATCGAAAATAGAGATAGGCAAGCGAATTCCTGAAGGGGGCAAAACATGAGCGAATTCGCTCAAAGCCCCCAATATTCGTGAGCTTAGCCTACCGCTTGTGAGGCGGCAATTTGCCCGTGCAGCAGAGCCGATGGGTGGCTGCAGTGGATCCAAAACCCCGCCTGCCAGCCGATAAAAATGCCCTCTTCAGAACGATGAACACTTGTGGCTAGGGCCGTCGCTCTCACCGTACCGGCGGCACCCGGATCTCCCCGGCGCGGCATTGTGTCCTGACGCCCCTGCCACACGCGGCGAACGCCAAGTCCTTGTCCATGCACACCCGCACTTCCGACAGTTGCGGCCCGCTGCAAATCACCGCTATGCCGTCGGGAGCGATGCCTGGATTGCTTTGGCGGAACAGCCGGATGATTTCATCAGCCTCGAAATAATACGAGGAATTGAATGGTTGCAGCTGCGGTGGGATTTTCACCGCGTCCAAGGCTTTGTCGGCAACTTCCAGGTAGCCCATGGCACCCAGGCCACTGCACGTGCCGTGCTTGGACCATTCATGTGCCATCAACTTGCGGGTGGGAAACAAGGTCAGGCCCTTGTTCTGCTCCGCCGCCGTCAGCGGCACCTGGGGCGCACAGGCTTGCGGCCAGCCGCCCCGGGTGTATTGCGGCCAGAGGCCATGGAGCACAAAGCCGTAGCCCTTGCCGGAACACTGCGCATCCTTCTGGTGAGTCAGGCAGAACGTCGGTGACCAGGACAGCGCCAGCAAGTAGTAATCAAACACCCCGGCCACGGATTGCGCCCGTGCGTTGCCGGATTCGCGGGCATTGGCCGCGCCCATGGAACCCAGTGTCAGTACGATCAGCACGACAATGGCAAGACGTTGTTTCATTGACCCACTCCTTGGGGCGATTGTGCGAAAGCGGGATGATCGGGCGATGATTGTTTCAACCTTGTGTTTCAACTGTTTGAAGGGCTGTTTTTCACAAGCAGACCTTTTTTACAAGCAAAGCTTGCCGGGGGGCTATCTAAATTGCGTAACGCCTCATAACGTAGATCGCCTTTGACTTTTACGTGCCCCGTCGCCCATGAGCAAACCGACCCGAACCGATGACGAACGCCCCCTGACCAGACCCGACGCCGTCAGCCTGCGCGTGGCCTTCTGGTTCTGGCTCAAACTGGGCTTCATCAGCTTCGGCGGCCCTGCGGGGCAGATCTCGATCATGCACCAGGAGTTGGTGGAGCGCCGACGCTGGATTTCCGAACGACGATTCCTGCATGCCCTTAATTACTGCATGTTGCTGCCGGGACCAGAAGCCCAGCAACTGGCCACGTACCTGGGCTGGCTGATGCACCGCGGTTGGGGCGGGATCATCGCCGGGGCACTGTTCGTGCTGCCTTCGTTGTTCATTCTCATCGCGTTGTCCTGGCTGTACGTCGCCTTTGGCGAAGTGCCGATAGTGGCGGGCATTTTCTACGGCATCAAGCCAGCGGTAACGGCAATCGTGGTGCATGCCGCCCACCGGATCGGCTCCCGCGCACTCAAGAACAATTGGCTGTGGGCGATCGCCGCGGCGTCGTTCGCCGCGATATTCGCCTTCAACGTGCCCTTCCCGCTGATCGTGCTGGGTGCCGCCGTCATCGGTTACCTGGGCGGTCGCTGGGTACCGGAAAAATTCAGCCTGGGCGGCCACGATGACAAGCACCAATCCTTCGGTCCGGCATTGATCGACGATGACACCCCGCCCCCGGACCACGTCCGGTTCAGCGCCTTCAGGCTCGCCCGGCTGGTGATCATCGGTGCCCTGTTGTGGGCGTTGCCAATGGGCCTGCTGACCGCGGTGTTCGGCTGGGAAGGCACGCTGACGCAAATGGCCTGGTTCTTCACCAAGGCTGCATTGCTGACGTTTGGCGGCGCCTATGCGGTTTTGCCCTACGTGTACCAGGGCGCCGTCGGACACTTCGGCTGGCTGACGCCGACACAAATGATCGATGGCCTGGCCCTGGGCGAAACCACGCCCGGGCCGCTGATCATGGTCGTGGCCTTCGTTGGTTTCGTCGGAGGCTACGTGATGCAGGTGTTTGGTCCCGAACAGGCGTTTCTCGCCGGGGCCGTCGCGGCCACGCTGGTGACCTGGTTCACGTTCCTGCCCTCGTTTCTGTTCATCCTGGCCGGCGGCCCGTTGGTGGAATCGACGCACAACGCGCTGAAATTCACCGCGCCGCTGACTGCGATCACCGCGGCGGTGGTCGGGGTGATCCTCAACCTGGCGTGCTTCTTCGGTTACCACGTACTCTGGCCCAACGGTTTTGCAGGTGCCCTGGACTGGCCGTCGGCAATCATCGCAATCGCAGCGGCCATTGCGCTGTTTCGCTACAAGCTGGGGGTGATCCAGGTATTGCTGGCGTGCGGCTTGGCCGGGCTGGCGGTGCATTTGCTGCGCTAGACGAGGCGTTTGCTCAGGTACGTCGCCGAAGCCGGGCACAAGGTTTTGAATTGAGCCGTCGCACTGATCGAAGCAGGCGCCAGCGAGCGGTCCCGCGCCTGATAGCCCTGGCCGGTAAAAAACGCCGCGGCGCTGTCAGTCAGCAGATGGAGCTGCTCTACACCCTCACGTTTCGCAAACGCCTCGATAGCGGCCAACACCGCCGCGCCAGTGCCCTTCCCCCGCTGCCCCTCAAGGACAACCAGCGAACGTAGCAACCGGTCGCGCCCCTCCCCCTCAAGGCCACCAAATGCCACGTCAACGCCTTGGTGGCTGAAGCTGAAGAACTTTCGACCAGGGTATGTCAGGTCGTCCACGGGAAGACCGGCCAGGGTGAGCGCATCGCGCAACGGTCCCAGGTCGTTATTGCTCAGTATT
>Ga0065704_10070516_pt1 | contig 22006 bp, 23 predicted proteins | sample SwiRhicommuniRL2_FD_59091 | JGI IMG/M metagenome (GOLD analysis project Ga0065704, IMG submission 59091) | Switchgrass rhizosphere bacterial communities from Rose Lake, Michigan, USA - RL2 v2 (version 2) | ecosystem: Host-associated > Plants > Roots > Rhizosphere > Soil | place: East Lansing, MI | reverse complement strand
CGCCATCGAGCGAATCGAGGTGATCCGCGGGCCGATGTCCTCCCTGTATGGCTCAGACTCTATCGGCGGGGTGGTCAACGTGATCACCAAAAAGTCCTGGAACCTGGAGAAGTGGACCGGGGTCCTGGAGGATAACTACTTCCTGCAAGAGAAGAGCGAATACGGCAATACCAACCAGACCAATGCCTTTGTGATGGGGCCGGTGATCCCGGGCAAGCTCGGTGTCAGCCTGGCGGCGGATTATCTCGATCGCCGCGACGATGACAGCATCAACGATGAGCGCTTTGTGAAGCATCAGTCCGGGAATCTGGATGCGACCATTTCCATGTCGCCGACCGATACCCAGCTCTGGGATCTGAATGCCACCAAAGGCAACCAGGAGAAGACCCATAACCACAAGCAGTGGTACTGGGGCTTCGACCGGGATGCGGCCTCGCTGTCACAACATGCCTGGTATGGCGACATCCTCGAAGTGAAAAACTTCGTCAGCTACGAAAAAGCCAAAACCGAGTATCGCGTTCCGGGAATGTCATCGCAGTTTATTACCCAGAAGAACTACGAAGCCAACAGCGCCAATACCTTTACCCTGGGCGATCATAAGCTGACCCTGGGGGTGAACTTTACCCGCAACGAACTGGATGATGAGTTCGGCATTAAAGATAAGGAAGCGCCTGGCGTCACGCCGGTGAGCGAGATAACGCGCGACGGCTGGGCGGTGTTTGCCGAAGATGCCTGGATGATCGTGCCGGACTTCACCCTGACCACCTCGGCGCGTCTGGATCATGACAGCTATTTCGGTTACCACGTCACGCCGAAACTCTACGGCAACTGGACCATTGATGAGAACTGGGCGCTGAAGGGCGGCGTTTCGGCTGGCTATAAAAAGCCGGATCTGCGTCAGAATAACGAAGGCTTCACCAGCGTGTATGGCGCTTATCCGTACTCTGAAATCGGCATCGGTAATGACGACCTGAAGCCGGAAGAGAGCGTCAACACCGAGCTGGGGATCTACTGGCAGCAGGACGCGCTGGCGCTGGATGCGACGCTCTTCTACACCAAATTCAAGAACAAAATCAGCGACCATCTGATTTGTACCGCGTCGGACACGCAGAAGTGTAGCTACAACGGCTATGTCGCGGATACCGTCTTCCAGTATGCCAACGTCAGCGATGCGCAGATCTACGGTCTGGAGTTGAACGGCGACTGGCAGGTCACCTCCGCCCTGAAAGCCAACGCCAACTATACCTATACGCACAGCGAACAGCAGAGCGGGGAGTATAAAGGCTATGCCCTGAGCGATTTCCCGGAGAGTATGGCCAACGTCTCCCTGACCTGGAACGCGGTGAACGATCTGGAGCTATGGACCAAAGCCAGCTGGCGCAGCTCGTCGCCGGACATCGGCAAATCCAGCGAAACGGAAGCCTGGGCGCTGGTCGACCTGGGCGCGCGTTACCATCTGAACAAGAACGTGACGCTGATGACCGGCATCTATAACCTGTTTGATGCCAACCCGATCTACCGCACCTCTTACAACCAGTCGTCAGTGCTGGAAGGTCGCCGCTATAACTTCGGTGCCCGTATCGAGTTCTGATCCCTCTGCCGGAGCCTGCGGGCTCCGGTCTCTGCGGCTGGTTAAAACCTTCAACATGTGATACTTAAACTGGGATACAACAAACCAGGATAAGAAAAGATGTCGCAGAACAAAATTGCCCACAAAGTACAAAACCTCCAGTCATCGGCGATCCGAGAATTATTAAAACATAGCAAGATGGAAGGGGTGATTTCACTCGGCGGGGGCATTCCCAACCCGGATCTGTTCGATCGTGAAGGGCTGGAGCTGGCTATGGAGAAGGTGCTCTCCAGCACCTGGAAAGAGGCGTTTCAGTACGGTCTGAGCGAGGGCAGCCCGGAGTTGCGCGAGGCCATCTGCCAGCTACTGAGCGGCAGGGGGATCCGCTGCGGCGTGGACGACCTGGTTGTCACCTCTGGCTCCCAGCAGTCGCTGGATATTCTGGCGCGGGCGCTGATTAATCCGGGCGACATCGTGGTCGTCGAACGACCAACCTATCTCGCTGCGCTGCAGGTTCTGCAGTTAGCGGAGGCTAACCTGATGTCGGTGGGTACCGACGGCGACGGGATGATCATTGATGAGCTCGAAGCGCTGGTTAAGACCACGCCGGTCAAAGCCGTCTATATCGTCCCAACGTTCGGCAACCCGGGCGGCGTCACCCTGGCAGAGCAGCGCCGCAAGCAACTGGTGGCGTTATCCCAGCAATACGATTTCGTCATCATCGAAGACGACCCCTATGGCGAAATCAACTTCACCGACCAAACCTTCACGCCACTCAAAGCCTGGGCGGACGAGATGGGCTGTGGCGATAACGTCATTTACACCTCCACGTTTTCAAAAATCCTCGCGCCAGGCGCCAGGGTTGGCTGGTTAGTGCTGCCGGACTGGATTAAGCGTCAGGTGGTGATCCTCAAACAGGCGACCGACCTGCACACCAGCTCGTTATCCCAGTCGCTGACGTATCACTACCTGGAGAGTGGCCGCCTGGCCGGGCAGATCGACCTGATCCGCGAAGCCTATAAACACAAATGCCAGATTCTGTGCCAGCACGTGGAAAGCGAACTGAGCGATCATCTGACCTTCCACAAGCCGATGGGCGGCATGTTCCTGTGGGCCAGATTCAAATACGAGATGAACACGACAGAGTGGCTGAAAAAGACGCTGAACAACGGCGTGGTCTATGTGCCTGGGGAGTTTTTCTACTGCAACGCGCCGGATCATGCCACGCTGCGCATGTCCTACGTCAGTGTGACGGACGAGAATCTGAAAGAGGCGGTGGCGCGGTTAAAAGCCTCGCTGTAAGTTCCCAAAGCGGGTGGCACCAGCCACCCGTTTTTACATCAGCTGCGAATAAATTCCAGCAGGTCCTTATTGATCGCATCGGCATGCGTGGTGTGCATCCCGTGAGGATATTCCGGATAGACCTTCAGCGTGCTGTTGCTGAGAAGTTCATCCTGGAGCAGGCTGGCATTCTTGTAAGGCACAACCTGATCGTCATCGCCCTGCAAAATCAGCACCGGAAGGGTGATCGCCTTCAGATCGGCGGTCTGATCCGTTTCTGAAAACGCCTTAATGCCTTCATAGTGCGCCTTCGCGCTGCCAGTCATTCCCTGACGCCACCAGTTCTGGATCGTGCCCTGCGAGATTTCAGCCCCGTCACGGTTAAAGCCGTAGAACGGACCGGTCGCCACGTCGAGATAGAACTGCGCCCGGTTGGCGGCCAGCGCCTGACGGAATCCATCGAACACCTCAATCGGCGTGCCGCCCGGATTGTCCGGGGTTTTCACCATCAATGGCGGTACGGCGCTGATCAAAACAGCTTTCGCCACGCGGCCCTGCGGTTGTCCATATTTCGCCACGTATCGCGCCACCTGGCCGCCGCCGGTGGAGTGGCCGACGTGCACTACATTGTGCAGATCCAGATGTTCAACCACCGCGTCGACATCGGCGGCGTAGTGGTCCATATCATGCCCGTCGCTGACCTGATCGGAGCGGCCATGACCACGGCGATCCGAGGCGATGACCCGGAAGCCTTGCGCTAAAAAGAACAATAACTGGTTATCCCAGTCATCGGCGCTTAATGGCCAGCCGTGGTGGAAGAAGATAGGTTGTGCATCTTTGGGGCCCCAATCTTTATAGAAGATACTGACATTATCTTTTGTGGTGACAAATGACATGGTAGACCTCTCGGGGAGTAGAAAACCTGAGTGAATGATTAACCTGGTGAAGACGTACAGCCGCTAAGAAGTCTAGTTGAGATAATTAACGGCTGCCTGCGTTTTGCGCAGCCGGCTCAGGCTAAACAGCACCGATGCGACAGAGGCGGCGACGGCGACCCACAGGGCAGCATGGATCGTCTGGCCGGTTGTCGTCGACATAACGGACAGCAGGATGCCCACCACGGCGGCCCCCAGGCATTGCCCGAACGTTCGCGCGACAGACAGGATCCCCGAGGCATAGCTGGCATTCTCGCGGGAGACATTCGCCAGCATCTCCCGGTTGTTGGGACTCTGAAAACAGCCGAATCCGATACCGCATATCAGGCTACGCAGGCAGATATCCCACACGGCAGGCGCGGCGGGCAGCATTGCCAGCAGGACCAACCCGACGACAAAAATAGCCAGCCCAAGGGTGGAGATCAGCGGCGCAGAGATCGTATCGGCCCAGCGGCCCGCATGGGGCGCAATCAGCACAATGCCAATCGGCCAGGGGATAAACAGCAGCGCAGAGACGACAGGGCTGTAGCCATACACGCTCTGAAACAGAAAGGGCAGCGCGATAAAGGTGATGCCCTGGCTGATAAATGAGGCCAGCGAGGTTAAGGCTGCGAGCGTAAAACGCCCATTTTTGAAAATAACCGGAGGCAGCAAGGGGGCACGGGCGCGGCGGATATGCCAGATAAACAGCAGAGCGCTGAATATGGCGAGCAGCCCCCAGCAGACAGCCGCGAGGTTTGCGCTGTTCACCGCCATAATCATCGCCCCCAGCAGCATCGCCGATAGCACCGCCCCGAAGGTATCAAACGCCGCGTGACCCGAGGTTAACTTTCCGGGTAATGCCTTGCCAGCCAGCACCAGCGCCAGCGTTCCCGGAATAATGTTAATGGCAAACAGCCATTGCCAGCTGAGGGTGTCGAGGATAGTGCCGCCGAGCACCGGGGCAATCGCCGTACTGGAAGCGATCAGCAGAGCATGCAGGCCCAGAACGCGGCCAAGCAGGCGTCCCGGAAAAACGGAGCGCAGGATCGCCGGGGCAATACTCAAGGTGGCCGCGCCGCCGATCCCCTGCACGATGCGCATTCCGATGAGAATATCCGGCGTTGTTGCCAGCGCACAGCCCAGCGATGTCAGGACAAATGTCGTCAGACCCGCCAGAAAAATGGGCCGCGTTCCATAGCGGGCCGCGAGGGAGGCGAAGATAAGCAACGTCATGGCCGCGGAGAGCAGATAACCGTTGGCGAACCAGACGGCGTGACTGGCAGGCACCTGCATCGCGTGCGCCATCGAGGGCAGAGCAATGTTGATCATGGTGCCATCGAAGACGCCCATAAGCGTGGTGATCATGACTGCGATCATAACCCGGGCGCGCTCCCGGCCTGGCAACCCTTCGTCACCGGGTTGGTTTGAAAATAGCGTATTCATCCTGACTCCTGAGGAGAGTGTTTTGATGACAAAACTATAATCGTGGGGTATAGAGTGCGGAAGATGCAGCGTTTACACTTAATCATTGCGTAGAACGCCTTATCTCAATTCACCCCGAGGTTTATGATGTCCGATCCTGATTTTAACTTGCTGGTCGCGCTCGACATTCTGCTGGCAGAGGCCAGCGTTGCAGGTGCTGCGCGACGCTTAAACCTCAGTACATCCGCCATGAGCCGTACCCTCAGCAGGCTACGGGAGGTGACGGACGATCCGATCCTGGTGCGGGCAGGTCGCACCATGGTGCTGACCCCCTGGGCGGAAGCATCCCGGGACCGCGCCCGCAATGCGGTGCATGAGGCGAGGGCGGTGCTGCAGCCCTCACTGGAGACGCTGAAGGTCGAAAATCTGGCGCGGCTTTTTACCATCAGAGCCAACGATGGATTTGTCGTCGCGTTTGGCCCGGCGCTGATCGCCGCCGTGGCGGAAGCGGCACCTGACGTGTGTATCCGCTTTGCACCGAAACCGGAAAAAACGTCACGCTATCTGCGTGAGGGACTGGTCGACCTGGAGATTGGCGTGCAGAGCAATATGGGCCCTGAAATTCGCCTGCAGCGGCTCTTTCAGGACAGGTTTGTCGGTGCGGTTCGCAAGACGCATCCACTGGCGACGTTACCGCAGATCGGCGTAGAGAATTATACCGCCTGGGGCCATGTGGTCGCTGCGCCCGACGGATCCTTACACGGCTTTGTGGATGACGCGCTGGCAGAGTCAGGCATGAAACGTAAGGTGGCAAGCGTGGTGCCAGGCTTTCCGACGGCGTTGTCCGTGGCGCTAGCGTCCGATCTTATCGCCATGGTGCCCGCGCTCTATTTGATCAATCAGCAGATGACGGAGCAACTGCATGTTTTTGAATTACCTTTTAAAACCCGGACCATAACGGTTTCGCAGATGTGGCATCCCAGAATGGAAAAGGATCCCGGCCATCGCTGGCTGAGAGAGAAGATTAAAGCGGTGTGTCAGACGGCAGGTGGGTGAAACTGCGCTCCGAATGGCAACCAGGCTATCCGGAGCGCTATCCTTTATACGTGCAGTTCTGCGACGACCTCGGCAACGCTTTTCACGCGGCGAATGCTGCCGATGCCTGTGCCGAGAGAGATATAGCCCTCGTCAGTATTGCCTTCAAGCATTCCCAGGCGCAGACCGCGTAATCCGCCCATCACCTTCGCCAGCTCTTCCTTACTGGCGCCCGCCTTATCCAGCGCAACCAGTTTATCGGCGAGCTTACCCGGCAACGAACGGTAGTAATCGGGAAGGGTGCGGAACAGGCGCATATCCAGCCCGTTTGCGGCGATAATTTTGTCTTTTACTGATTGCGGTACGCGGCTTTCAAGCGTGCTGATAAATACCGAGCCGGCAAACACACCCTGTGCGCCCAGGGCATGTGCGGCTCTGGCGGTTCGGTTGTCGGTGATACCGCCCGCGGCCATAACCAGGACATTTTTCACCGCGTCGGCAATCAGCGGCACAATGGAGAAAGTGCCCAATGCGACGCCGGGCAAGGTGCCGCCTTCATCAAACCCCGTCGCCACAATGATATCGGCCCCGGCGGCTTCCGCGAGTCGGGTGTTTTCCGGAGAAGGGTTGATATCCCGGAAGATGATTTTGATCCCTGCAGTTTTCAGCTCATCAAACAGGGCAGGGATAATGGAACCTTCGCCGTAGCCGGTGTAGACCACTGCATGCACAGCTTCCTCTTTGATGACGTTGAGGATGGACGGTGTCCAGATGTCATTTTCTGCCGTCGGGATCAGATTGACGCCAAAGGGTTTCTCGGTGAGCATTTTGGTTTTGCGGATCTCTTCGCGCATTTTCTCGGCTGTCGCTTCCGGCGTTGAGACCGCTGTTTCGGCCGTTAATCCGGCATTGGGTCCGAGTACTCCCAGACCTCCGGCGTTACTGACCGCCGCCACCAGACGGGCATCGGTGAGCCATGACAGAGGCCCCTGAATGACATTTTTTTCGATACCCAGAATATGACTAACACTCTGATTTTGCATGAGACATTTCCTTTAACAAAGACGGTTCGTAGACCGGAATAGCCTGAGTCTACTCGACGCTTTTGTTCTGAAAAATAGCGAATATCCTTCATCACTTTTACAAAATCAGTAACAATGGGCGTGTTATCCATTTCGGGATGAAGGCGTGCTATGCAAATCAACGTGTACGAACTGATGCGGATCTTTATTGAGATCGTCGAGTCAGGCAGTTTTTCCCAGACGTCAGAAAACCTGCAAATTCACCGGCCCGCAGTGACCAGAGCGATCAAACAGCTGGAGCAGCACACGGGGGTGCGTTTGCTGCACCGTACAACCCGGCGAATCACCCTGACACCCGAAGGGGAAGAGTTTTACCGCAGCAGTAAGCCCTTGCTGGAACAAACCGATGCTTTATTAGGCTCTTTCGTCGCGGGCCGTTCATTATGCGGGCAGCTGCGTGTGGATATGCCCGTATCGATAGCCGCAATGCTGGTTGTACCCAGGTTGCCGGATTTCTATCGCCATTATCCCGGGATTGAAGTGGTGCTCAGCAGCTCCGATCGGCGTAAAGATATGCTGCGTGATGGCCTGGACTGCATCGTCCGTGTCGGTCCGCTGGAAGACGGTGACTATGTGGCTCGCTCGCTGGGTAAGATTAAACTGGTCACCTGTGCCAGCCCGGCATACCTTGCGGAGTATGGGGTGCCTGAAACGCTGGACGATCTGCAGAATCACCAGGGCGTGAACTGGTTTAACATTAACAGCCGACAAATTATGCCGTGGGTGTTTCAGTCGCCGTCTGGCATTGAGGAACTTAATCTGCCGGGCAAACTGGTACTGGATAATTCAGAAGTCTACATTGCGGCGGGTCTGGCCGGGCTGGGGTTATTGCAGGGCATGGATTTCTTTTTACGCCCGTACATCAATGACGGACGTCTGGTAGAAGTGTTGCCTGGTCATCCGGTTCCGGCGCGACAGTTGTCCGTGCTTTATCCGCATCGGCATATTTCACCGAAAGTGCGGGTCTTTACGCAGTGGCTGGAGACGGTGTTGAAGGCGTATACCTAAAATTGGGGCAGGGTGGATGAATGAAAGTGATACTGGTGCGACACGCGGAAACAGAGTGGAATGTGCGAGGAATTATTCAGGGTCACAGTGACAGCGCGTTAACCCGTCGCGGATTGCATGAAACATCGGCCTTACTGGCCGCGCTTGCAGCAAGTGATAACCGGATCGAAAGTGTTTACGCATCTCCGCTTGGCCGTGCATGGCAAATGGGCCAGAGCCTGGCTGAGGGCTTTCGCTGCCCATTGACAGCAGAACCAACTCTTAAAGAGCAAGCCTTTGGTCAGTTTGAAGGAATGTCATCGGAGCTGCTCATCCAAAACTATCCAAACGATGCCCGTGCATTGTTCGAACTTGATGCAGCGTATTGCCCACCGGGTGGTGAATCTCTCGCGCAGGCTTCTCAGCGGGTTATGCATTTTTTACATCACCTGGAATCAACGTCACATCATCAAACAATTTGTATTGTGACTCACGGGCATGTCAGTCAGGGCGTTCTGGCGATTCTTAAAGAAGGGACTATCGATAATTTCCCGCGATATGCACAACCCAACGCGAGTTACTCGGTGTTCGATCTGATAAACGGGAAATGCAACGCTGTGAGATGGGGAATTGCCACACACTTGCTTCAACTTCGTTGGTGAACAACACGAGAATGAAAACTCCTCTGTGATAGATGGCTGGACAGGAAAGGGAAGGTTGTGGTGCACGCGTATTGGGTTGTCTGCATAAGGATATGGGACAGGATGGTGTCGGTACAAATATCTCATTTAACATAATATACATTATGCGCACTTGCGGAATGATATCTCAAATCCACAGCCCATATCTGACCAAACGGACTCGTTTGCTTTACAGCCTCACCACTGCGGCTACCGCTTTCAAAGCAATGATTATCATAAAGCTTCCTTTATCCTCTGCATGAAGTAATGCTTCAGACTATGATTATGGGCCTGGGCCTCCCTCATAAATCCGGAAACTCTAAATAATGATTCTCTACTGGTCACCTGCCGATCCTGTCTGCAAGGGATACCTGTATGACTGATGCACATCAGGATGGCGAAATGATTAACCGGTCTGCCAGAAATAGCTGGCTGATCGTTGCTGCCCGTTTCATCTCTGACTTCGGCGCATTTTTAAACATGGTGGCGTTATCCACTTATGTTTACCTGCTAAGCCAAAGCGTGACGCACGTGAGTATTTTTCTGGCGTGTCGCGTTACCGGGGGAATTTTAGCAAGCGTGTTTGGCGTCCCTTACTTCAGACGCTTTACCGGGCGCTTGCCCCTGGTCATACTTGATATTGTTCGCGCAGCACTGCTGGCACTGTTGTTAATTTTCCCCTCTGCCATACAACTTTATCTTTTGCCTTTTATCGCTCTGGGGATTGGTATAGGCAATTCCATGTTCGCAATTGGGCTAAACAGCCAGTTACCCTGGTGGGTGGATGATTCCCGCCGGGTTGCAACGAATGCCTGGTTGACTTCAGCCTCTGCGACGGGAGCTGTTACAGGAAGCATGGTGTCAGGTATTTTGCTGGCGACAAAAGGTTATGAGCTGGTATTCGTCACCAATATTCTCACCTATCTCCTCGCCGGTTTATGTATTCTGCCTTTACGCTTTCTGATTACCCCGGCGGGAGCTGAGATAAAAAACCAGCGTAAAGAATGGGCTAATCTTGTTAAAGGGCTACAAGCCGCACCGCTGATGGCCGGAATGTTGTTGATAACAATGGCGGATACTCTTGGTAGTGCTGCCCATAACGTAGGTTTTCCCATTATTTCAGAGCTTCTGACGGCTGACGCGCCAGGCAAAACGATGGGTCTTCTGCTTGCCGTCTGGGCCGGTGGGAAATTTGCCGGAGCCAGAACGTCGAATTACTTTTTGCTTACGCGTGGGATACGAACTGAGCGTCTGTTTTTTTATGGCGTGGCCTTGATGTCCCTGGGGTTTATTTTCACTTTCCAACAAAATACCGTTTCTCTGGCGCTATTTTTTATTTTCTTCGCGGGTATTGGAGATGGACTTGCGGATGTCAGTCTGATTTCGCGGATCCAAAGCGAAGTTGAATCTTTACGACTGCCTGTTTTTAGCTTGATGACGCTGCTACAGATGACAGGTTTCGGGGTTGGAATGTTGATAGTGGCCCCCTTTTATCTCTGGTTTGCTCCCTCAGTGGTTATTATTATTTTTCACGGGATCCCGTTACTGACGCTGATCTGCGTAGGGATATACAGCCGACGGAAACCGTCCTTACGTTAGGTACGGACTTGAACATAAAAAAGCCGCGAGCAGTTTCCCACTCGCGGCGACAGAATCGGTAATGATGTGTTCCGGCAATCAGGCGGCTTTTACCGCTCTGATTTTTTTACTGCTCTCAGCATCTGACTCTGTTTTCTCTGTTGCAGTAGCGGCATGAGGATCAGGGAGCTTGCTGGTACGCAGAATATGCTGCACGGCCTCTTTCTGCTCGGCGAGATACAGCCCGAGATTCTCAGCCTGCGTCTCATCCATCTGCATTTCGCTTTGCAACAGCCAGTCGGTGAACGCTTCTGCCAGGTCGAGCAGTTTGTCGTGCGCGTCAGCCTCTTTCTTACTGGCAAATGTCATTTTCTCTTCACCTTTTCTTACGACAACAAATTTTGTTTCAACAGCCATTATGCACCCCCATACTGTAATTATATACAGTATAGCAGTTCCGGCGCAGTGTTGCAGCCTTAATGTGCGTCGATGTTATGCCTCCTGCAAACGCGCGAGCATCTTGATCCTGCAGACATAAATAATCGCGCACAGCAGCAGACTGAATAATGCCGTGCAGATAAACACGCCCGCCCCGGTCGTGGCCAGCATCACGCCACCGATTAACGGCCCGACAGCGACCCCCAGAGTCGTCAAGGTTGAAGCTCCCAGATAAGCACCGCGATGCGCTGCCGGGGCTAACTGATCGAGCAAAATGTTCAGGTTCGGCATCAGAATCGCCTCCCCCATGCTGAAGATGGCCGTGACCGTCAGCCATGCCCAGATTTCCGTTGATCGGGTGGCAAAAAAGCACAGCTGCGACAACGCGAAAATGGCACCGCCGATCAGTATGCGTTTCGGCAGGTTGATCTGCGCCAGAAAGCGCATGATAAAGCTCTGGAACACCAGCACGGTACAGGCATTGGTAACCAGTATCAGGGTGATCAGCTTAACCGCCGCGTTGCCGTCAAGTGACATCAGATACTGGGGTAACACCGCTTCGTAATGGATAAAAACAACGCTGCACAGAATGCTGCACAGCAGTGCCGCGATGTAGATCCTGTCCCTGGCGATAATCCCCATCACCTGGTGTAGCTTTATCGCAGGGGCACCGCCGCCCTGCTCTTCGCCCAGCAATTTACCCGCCGGAATAAACAGCAGCACGTAGACGAAAAATGGCAGATAGGTCAGCCCGGTGATCAGGAACGTTCCCTTCTGGGATGTCAGGCCAAAGACGAGTCCCACCAGCGGGCCAAACACCGCCGCGACGTTGATCAGGTAGTAACGCATTTGCAGAGCAAGCGCACGACGGCGTCGGTCGCCCAGCAAATCGCTCATCAACGCACGCACCGGAGGATCCACCCACGCAAAACATACGCCGATGATCATCAGCCCGGTAATAAACAGCCCCATCCCGGAGGCCTGCGCCAGAATGGTATACCCCACAGCGGAAAACCCGCAGCCCAGCAGAAGAATGATCCGCCGTCCCAGCCGGTCCGAAATCTGCCCGCCATACATACCGAGCACCACCGATAAAAGTGCGCTACTGGTCATCGCCACGCCAATGGCAATCGGCGACATATGATAATTTTGCGTCATGATAACGGCGATAAACGGCCATGCCATGAAATAACTGAAGCGCACAACGAAGGTAAAAAAGAGCAGCGCATGAACCGTCGCCGGGAAAGTTTTTAACGTCTGAAAGAGACCCGGAGCCGCACTCACTTCAGCGGCGGGTTTTGTCGTCATAAGTCATCCTAATGATTATTTTTATTAACATATTGTTTCGCTATTAATAATAAGCGACTAAATATTAATAAGATTATTCAGTAGCGGCTGCAATATAAATGTTAAATAAATGTATAATTTGCCAGCTTATGATGTGAGGACTACGGGTCGCAGAGAAATATAAAGGAAAGAAAGTATCAGGCCACAAAATGCAGTTGTTAATACTAAAAAACCGGCAACCCATTGCAGGCTGCCGGTCTGAGCGTCTTTACAGGCTGCGGGGATCATACCCACCAGCAAAACAGTCTTCGTCCAGCGTCAGGCTACCAATTTTATGTACCGGGCCACTCATGCTGACCTGAAAATCCTCACTGAAAGTGATTAGCAGCTTTCCACCAGGCATAATCACCTTAACCCGATTGTCGACCCGGTCGAGTTTGCGCATCACGCTGGCCGCCGCGCAGCTACTGCTTCCGGATGCCATCGTAAAACCGGCGCCCCGCTCCCAGATACCGATACGCAGCGTGTTGCGATCCACGACCTCCACCAGCTGGACGTTGGTGCGTTTTGGGAACACGGGATGATTTTCAATTTGCGGCCCTAAGCGGTGAACCTCCGCCAGGTCGAGCTTATCCACCAGCACGACACAGTGCGGATTACCCATTGAAACCAGCGATACCAGCCGGGTTTCATCCGCCAGCGTCAGGGGATAATTCAACGCTTCGGGTTGTTCAATCAGGGCGGGCAGCGCCGCCGGACTGAACTTAGCCTGCCCCATCTCTACCGTAATATGATGAGGATCGTCATGGACCCGGCAATGCACGTCCCCGCCAGCAGTGTGTACTAAAAAGGACTCATGTCCGACGCGGCCGATATCAAAAAGATAACGGGCATAGATGCGTAGACCGTTACCGCTTTTCTCAGCTTCTGAACCGTCCGGATTGATGATTCGCAACGTGGGCGCGTTTAGATCGCCGCTGTCGATAAGCAGCCCGTCAGAGCCAATCCCATAGTGGCGATGACATAAGGTACGGATCTGCTCGTTGCTTAGCTGTTCGGCGACAGAACGGTGGCACACCAGGTAATCATTACCGAGGCCGTGATATTTATGGAATAGCAAAGGCGTCATGGAGAGGGTTCTGAATTTGATTATTTAACAAATACATTACCGTATTTTTCAGCCCGCGGAACCAAAAAGTGAACGCTGCTTTCGTTCATGTTCAATCAGCCATTCTTTACGGGCGATCCCTCCGCCGTAACCGGTCATCGCCCCCGCTTTACCAATAATCCGGTGGCATGGAATAACAATGGCTATCCGGTTGGCTCCATTTGCCGCGGCCACCGCGCGAACGGCAGCGGGTTTCCCAATCTGCCCGGCCAGAGACTGATACCAGGAGGTTTGCCCATACGGAATGTCGCGTAGCGCCTGCCAGACGGCACGTTGAAAATCAGTGCCGGGCGCATCGAGCGTCAGCCCAAACTGTTGGCGCGTACCGGCGAAATACTCGCCGATCTCTTTTTCCGCCTGTCGGGTGTGACTATTTTCCCCCGACATGATCCTCGCTTTTAACCGTCGCTGGAGATCGCGAAACTCCGTCTCCAGCATACGACGATCGGTAAATTCCAGCAGACAAACGCCCCGTTCCGTGGCGCAGACAAACATGGGGCCAAGCGTGGTGGTGAAACGGTGAATGACGATCACCCGGGTCTGTTCAGTTGGTGCAACGCCGGTAAGACGCTTACAGGTATAGCCAAAGCCGCTCAATGATTCATAACCACTGTCAAAAGCGACATCGGTGGCGTTACGTCCCCCTTTTAACTCCTGCAGGGCAACATTTACCCGCTGCATTCGTTGAAAGGCCTGAAAGGTAATACCGTGGTGTTGCAGAAACCAGCGCCGCACCCGCTCGGGGCTAATGTCATGACTTCGTAGGGCTGTATCACTTATCCGGGTTTTGGGATCTGCGCGAACAAGCTCAAGCGCCTGTTCGATGAATGACGGCGCACTGTGGGCGTTTTCCGTGGGTCGACACACTTTACAGGGGCGATAACCGGCATCGAGCGCAGATTTAAAATCTTGATAAAATTCGACGTTTTCACGTTTCGGTTTCCGCGCCCGGCATACGGCAATACAGAATACCCCTGTGGTTTTGACGCCAACGTAAAACACCCCCGTATACCCAGGATCACGTTCAAGTAATGCCTGATACCAGAGATCGCACTGCTTAATATCAAGCACTTTCATTAGCAAAGACCTCTGCAAGATACCCTGCCTGGTGCGCCGCTATGGCACTGGCCGCATCCCAGACATTCGCGATAAGTAAGGGGGTGTCCTGATGGTAAAGTTCAGCGAAGGTCATGATTATCTCCTGTAGTAAGGTACAGGATGAATCTAGGGTATTCGACGAACGTCTCACAACCGAAAATCGGACAACCATTTTTTAAGGGGGCATCCCCCCTTGCCGTTATAATGCTTTGTCGGTAAACAGCGGTACGTTGCAGGACGTAGAAATATGATCCAGATAACCACGCAGCGCTTCTGTGTACGGGAAGTCTTTTACAATCGTCAGCGAATTAAGGACCGGGAAGAGATAAAAATCGGTGATGCTGACAGGATTGCGGGCGCTCAACCAGGCCTCGATTTTACCGAGCTCCGCCGACAGCGTATCGATATAGTTCTGGGTGTTGGCCATTAACGTATCCAGATCGCCAAAGGCGTTAATTTCGCGCTGGGTATAGGCTTCGCGCGCGAAGGGCGTGGAGAGCTCTTTAAAATCGGCCCGGGTAAAACGCGGGATCGCCAGGTTGAATACGGTGCGCGTATTCTCTTTACACCAGGCTTCAATCGCCGGGTCGCATTCCCCTGTAATAACCGGCGCGCCGTCAAGCTGGTCGACATAGTGGACGATATCCATGCTTTCCGGCATATATACGCCCTCTTCTTTCTCGAGGATCGGCACGACCTTTTTGCCCACCATGCGGGTTGGCGTTTCGACATCCCCTTCCATAATCACGCCCAGCTCGAAAGGCACCTTTTTAAGACCGAAGATCATTCTCGCGCGGATACAGAACGGGCAATGCTCATACACATGTAATTTCATAGCATTCTCTTTTCAACTTAAACGGGATAACGACGCACAGCATCTGGTAAATCGGGTCAAGGTTTCCAGACTAAATTTGGTAGGTTGATGTCAGATACCCACTGGAAACAGCAAGAAGCGTGATGGAGTGATTAAGCTGACGTTTTACGAAACCGGTTAACAAACACCATACCGACGAGCATCGATAGCGTAAATAGCAGCCCCTTCCCAACGCCCGCCCCCAGCAACACCAGCGACGGTCCGGGGCAAATACCCGCCAGACCCCAGCCGAGACCAAACAGAATCGCCCCCACCAGCAGCGGGCGATCTACGGCGTTATTCTCCGGTAGCAGGATGGGCACCCCGCAAATGGCTCTTTTTCTGCCTTTCACCAACGCAAAACCGACTATCCCCACCGCAATCGCCCCCATCATCACGAAGGCAAGCGAGGGATCCCAGGCCTGAGAGAGATCGAGAAAGTGAAGTACCTTTTCCGGGTTTGCCATCCCCCCGACCAGCAGGCCCACGCCAAAAATCAGGCCACACAGAAACGCGCTAATAATCAGCATCATCTTCTCCTCATCCCAGCCAGAAACCGGTCAGCGTGGCAGTCACCACGCCCACGGCCATAAAGGTCAGCGTGGCGGCGAGGGAGCGCTTAGAAAACCGCGACAGCCCGCAGACGCCATGCCCGCTGGTGCATCCGGATCCGAGACGCGACCCGATGCCCACCAGCAAACCGGCCACGATAATCATCGGCCAGGAGGTCTGAACGGTAATGTCCGGCAACGGGAAAAAGAGAGAGAACAGCAGCGGTGAGCCAATCAGACCGGCTAAAAAGGCTATCCGCCACCCTTCTGTGCGGGTCTTTTTCGCCAGCATACCTGCCACAATGCCGCTGATCCCGGCGATGCGTCCGCAAAAGTGGATCAGCAGTATGGCTGCAAGCCCGATTAACACCCCGCCGCCGAAACTGCTCAGCGGTGTAAAGTGAGCGAAATCAATGGTCATGGTCGACTCCTGCCTGTGGGCAATAGAGGTCATATAAGGTATTGAGCAGCGTGAAGATCCGCGGATCCTCAATCCGGTAGAAAATCTGTTTACCTGTGCGTCGGGTCTCCACCAGCTTTAAGCGCCGCAACACCCCCAACTGCTGGGATAAGGTGGGCTGACGGATCCCCACCGCCTCTTCAAGTTGCGCGACGCTGGCTTCCCCCTGGCTTAACTGACACATCAGCAGCAGCCGGTCCGCATTGGACAGACCGCGTAAAATCTCTGCGGCACCCAGCGCCGCCTGTTTCATCGCATCCTGAAGATCGGTCATGATTTCCATCATCAATATACAATTTTATATAATGTATTTTAGTATATTGTATCCCGGCGCAGGCTGCAAAAAAAAACCGGCAGCGATCCTGAGATCCCTGCCGGTTGGTTGAGTAAGAAAGAATCAGAACTGATTGTTATAATCCGTCATTTGATGTCGGTATTATCGCTAAACGCGGTCTGATAAAGGGGCAACTCCCGCCCGAAGGTTATATTTTCAGCTCAGGAACCAGGGCTTTTTTGTCCGACATGCAGGTCTGCCACGCCTTGCCGGGCTCGCCGTTATCCAGCACCGAGGAGGTGCGATACTCCACCGTGCGGGTGCGCTGATCAGACGCCACGTACTCGATGGTCGTCCAGCGGGTGTCAGCGTCCTTCCCTTCGGCGGTGAGTTCGATGGTCTGGTTTTTCACAATCTCGGCGCACTCGCTTGCCGCGGCCTCAACTTTGCGAAACTTCTTCTCTTCAGGTGAGGTGCCCTCGTTGGACATACACCCGGTAAACAGCAAACAAGCGAGAGAGATCAGGCTGATTTTTTGCAGCATCACGCAATCCTTTTGTTAAACATGCATTAGCTGAAAGCGTAGCCTATGCGGCTGGGCTCTTCCTGGTTTAACGGAGCTGGCTGATGTTCATATCAATTTGCTTTTGCATGGCACGTCGCGTCGCCGGGGCGATCTTTCCCGGAAGCAGCGCTTCGGCACAGGCGGAAAAACCGCTGGCGACATCGGCGATGCGCGTAATGAGCTGGTTTACCTGCGCTTCACTGAGGTCCGCCTCCTCGGTGCCCAACCACAGCAGATGCTTCAGCTTAATATTCAGAGCCTCGCCCATGACATCCATCTGATGATAACCACCCGGTCCTTCGTTCCAGGTGACATCAAACGCAGGTGCCAGGGTCCACCGCCCCTCGGCGGACATCAAATATGCGAAGTTTTTTGGATGATCGTCTCGGTTATTGAAGATGACGTTAAAGACAGCCCTGGCAAAGGCGCGCGCTTTCTCACGCACATCGTTGGTACAGAACTGCGTGGCACGCAAAAAGGTAGCGTAATCCAGTGCGCCCGGCGCACGATAATCCGCTCCGGTAAATGCCGCCAGACTTTGCATCGGAACGCGCATCCCGGCTTGCCGATCGAAGCGTTTGCTGGCAAAAGCCGCATAACCTCCCGGCAGATCGAAGTATTCTGTTTGCGGCGTATCAATGCCGCAGTCCCGCAAGCACTGGGCATAAACCATCTCGATGGCACACACTTCGGCAGGTTCATCCCTGGCAGGAAACTTGATTAGCCAGGGTTCATAGCCCGCGACGGGGAACGTCGTGAATCGCCCTGTGACAGTGTCACGATACAGCAGGGCTTTGGGTCTCGCCCCCTGAGGGGAACCGCCCATCTGCAACAGCCGGTGCAAAAATGCCCCGCCTTCGCCTTCCAGTACTTCTCGTACCTCTTCTGCAAGCTGCGTCAACGGGATATCGTTTTGTACCGCTGCGATATCGGCCTGAACAGGCACAAAAGACATTGCACCCATCGCATTATTGCCAATGTAAGTCAGTCTTTCGAGAGGACCAATGCGGGCCGCACTCAGACCACGCTGCCTGAACAAGCGATCCATCAGCAACATACCCCAGCCGTCAGGCAGGGAGTCATATACCGGCCCGGGAAGACCTAGCTGGTGGGTGGGGAAATTTTGTCGCAGCTTGTCACCCTTCAACGGAAGGCTAAATGCGGATAACTCAAAACCTTTTTCCTGTGCCTGCTGGCTGTATTCGAAGAAAATCAGCGGGCGTCGGGTCAGTGCGGTCGTCGTGGCCAGTGTTCCCCATAGCCAGCGCTCACCCCAGCCTTCGTAATAAACCTCTACGCGATCAGGCATCATGACTCCTTTTCCTTATGCGCTGGCGGGAGGCGCTGGCTTCCAAGCGGCGAAGATCGTCCAGACTCTCCAGCTGCGGCAGAAACAAATTCTCCAGTTCACGGGCCAGGCCCAGCACCATCGCCACGCGAACCACAACCTCAAAGCCGACGTTGCGCCCGGCTTCCAGATTTGAAACCGTATTCACCCCAACGCCAGCCCGTTGCGCCAGTTCGGCCTGGGTAAACTGGCGTCGGATACGCTCCTGGCGTAACCGCTCGCACAACGACTTAACGATCTCGTCAGGCTTTTTAAAGTTTAAATCCATTATTTTGTACCTTAACGGCCAATCTTGACGTTAACACACAATATTATAGATTTATCCCGATACTTTCGCCACGCACCATAAACCACAAAGGATAAGAATTAACGCGCATAAAGCGGCTTAAGCCACATAATACTGGAGTTAATCCGCTCAGGCTTTCACAACCGAAACCCCCTGCTGGCTTACCGCCTCCACCCAGCGGCTGTCGGTATCCGGTTCAACCACCACGGTGTTGATCAGCGCAAGCTCACCAATCATGAAAGACGATGCGGTATTGATTTTTTCCGGGGAGGCCAGTACCACCGTTTCGGCGGCTCTGCCGGAAAATGCCCGTTTGATGCACGCTTCTTCATAATCTCCGGTGGTTAGCCCGGCCTCAGGGTGGATCCCGGTTACGCCCATGAAAAACAGATCGGCATGGATATGCGCAATCCCTTCAATGGCTGCCGCTCCCACCGTGACGACAGAGTGGCGGAACAGGCGACCGCCGATCAGGATCACCTCCACCCGGGGAAAGTCCACCAGCGCCAGGGCAATCCCCGGGCTGTGGGTCACCGCCGTGAAAGGCAGATCCGCAGGCAGACAGCGCACCAGCTCGGCGGTGGTGGTCCCGCCGTCGATGATCACCACCTGGCCCGGCGAGATCAGCTCAACCCCCTTCTTTGCTACCCGCTTTTTCGCCTCGATGCCGAGACTGCTGCGTTCGGCAAAGCTGGAGACCGCCTGTGATGCCGGTAACGCACCGCCGTGCACCCGCTGTAAACGCCCCTCGGCCGCCAGCTCACGCAGATCCCGGCGAATGGTGTCTTCTGATACCTCAAATTCCAGACTGAGATTTTTGGACAGCACCTGCCCTTCGGCACTCAGTTTTTCGAGGATCAGCTGTTTACGTTGACGAGTGAGCATGGGGTAGTTCCTGAAGTTGCATGTTTGATCTTGATATTGCACGAATGTGCGGTTTATGATGCCTACTCTACGTAAACAGGAGGCATCGTGCAATCTAATCGTGCAGAAGTACGCATCCTCGACAGCAAAACGCTGTCAGATGACTGGTACACACTCAAAAAATATACCTTCGACGTGCGCCGCCGTAACGGGGAGTGGCAGCGCCAGAACCGCGAGGCCTACGACCGGGGCAATGGCGCAACTATCCTGCTCTACAACCGCGACAAACGGACGGTGATCCTCACCCGCCAGTTCCGCTTTCCGGTGTACATCAACGGTCACGACGGCTATCTGATTGAAACCGCCGCCGGCCTGCTCGACAACATGGCACCGGAAAAGCGCATCAAGGCCGAAGCGGAAGAAGAGACCGGGTATCAGATCGACCATGTGGAGAAAGTGTTCGAAGCCTTTATGAGCCCCGGGTCGGTCACCGAGAAACTCTACTTTTACATCGCGGAGTATCTTCCCGGGAATCGCACCGGCGAAGGCGGCGGCATTGAGGCCGAGGGTGAGGACATCGAGGTGCTGGAGTGGCCCATTGATCAGGCGTTACAGGCTATTGATGACGGACTGATTGTCGATGGCAAAACCATCATGCTGCTGCATCACGTGGCGCTGAAGAAGATCCTCTAACGAAATCGCACCGACAGAAACGGATTTCTGTCTTTTCGCAAACCTGATCATCTACACTTCTGAAAAGCACAAACCGGAGATGCCTGCATGACCGACTGGAACCCCGCCCTGTATCTGCAATACGGCGCAGAACGCACCCGCCCGGCTTTAGAGCTCCTCTCCCGCATTGCGCTGGATGAGGTCACCGATGTTGTCGATCTGGGCTGCGGGCCGGGCAACAGCACGGCGCTGCTCCAGCAACGATGGCCCTCGGCGCATATCACCGGGGTGGATACGTCCCCGGCGATGCTGGCAGAAGCCCGAGCGGCGTTGCCGGGCTGTCGGTTTGTTGAGGCCGATATTCGCCGCTATCGCCCGGAACAGGCCCTGAGCGTAATTTACGCCAACGCCTCGTTGCAGTGGGTGGAAAACCATTACGAACTGCTGCCGCATCTGGTCTCGCTGCTGAAGCTGAACGGCGTGCTGGCGATCCAGATGCCGGATAACTTCCTGGAGCCGACCCACGTGCTGATGCGGGAGGTAGCCTGGGAACAGGATTATCCGGATCGCGGCCGCACGGCCCTGCCCGGCGTCCATGCCTATTACGATATTCTGACCGAGGCGGGATGCGAGGTGGATATCTGGCGCACCACCTATTACCACCAGATGCGTTCCCACCAGGCGATAATCGACTGGGTAAGCGCTACCGGCCTGCGGCCCTGGCTCCAGGAGCTGAATGAGAGCGAGCAACAACGCTATTTGCACCGCTATCATCAGCTGCTGGAAGAGCAGTATCCGCTGCAGGAGAACGGGCAGATCCTGCTGGCTTTTCCGCGACTGTTTATCGTCGCCAGACGTGTTCCTTAATCAGGCTTTCGCCTCTTTCAGCAGCTGCTGGATCACCTGCTCCTGCTTATCGTTATTTCCCTCTCCGAAAGAGGCGTAGCGCAGCTGCCCTTTGGCATCAAAGAAGTAGTGCGCGGGCCAGTAACGATTACCGAAGGCGGTCCAGATCCTGTAGTTGTTGTCAGTCACCACCCGGTACGGGAGCTGCCATTTGTTGATGGCCTGCTGCACCGACGCCAGCGGCTTTTCCCACGGATATTCCGGAGTATGTACGCCAATCACCACCAGTCCCTGGGCCTGATACTTATTGGCCCACTCGCGGACGTGCGGCAGGGCGTGCTGACAGTTGATGCAGTCCCAGGTCCAGAAGTCGATCAGCACCACTTTGCCTTTTAACGACGCCGGGGTGACGGGATCGCCGTTCAGCCAGCCGGTGCCCCCCTCAAGGGACGGCATGGCGCTGGTGGTGACCGGTTGTGCGACCGGCTGGAGGGTTGGCTGAGGTTGGCTTTCCGGTGCCAGCTGCAGGAGCGTTTTCTCCAGACGGTCGGCTACGCCGTTTGCCCCCTGAAAGACGCTGTTCAGACCGAAGGCGGTAAAGGCCACCGACATCAGCATCGCCACGCCCGCCGCTTTTCGCAGCCCGTCCATCAGCCCCGACTGGGTTTTCAGCCGCGCAATCAGCGCCTGCCCGCTGAAGCCGAGCAGCGCCAGCATCACCGCACAGCCGCTGCCGTAAGCCGC
>Ga0065704_10070513_pt1 | contig 22024 bp, 25 predicted proteins | sample SwiRhicommuniRL2_FD_59091 | JGI IMG/M metagenome (GOLD analysis project Ga0065704, IMG submission 59091) | Switchgrass rhizosphere bacterial communities from Rose Lake, Michigan, USA - RL2 v2 (version 2) | ecosystem: Host-associated > Plants > Roots > Rhizosphere > Soil | place: East Lansing, MI | reverse complement strand
GTCGCCGGCAACGGCGCGGGAACCGCGCCGCTGCAGCGCCGCTCAGGCGGCAACAGGTGCGGCGCCGCCGCGCTGGCGACGGAACAGCAGCCAGGTGCAGACCAGACCGATCAGCGCCGCCAGCGACAGCCACAGCGCCGGCGCGGCGCGGCTGTGGGTGGCGTGGATCAGCCAGGTGGACACCGCCGGGGTGAAGCCGCCCATCGTCGCGGTGGCCAGGCTGTAGGCCAGCGAGAAGCCGGTGGTGCGGACCTCCGCCGGCATCACCTCGGTCAGCGCCACCACCATCGCACCGTTGTAGGCGCCGTACAGCAGCGATAGCCATTCGCCGACCAGCAGCAGGCGCACGAACGACGGCGCGTCGACCAGCCACTGCAGCGCCGGCCACACCGTCAGCAGCATCGCCACGCTGGCGAACACCAGCAGCGGCTTGCGACCGATGCGGTCGCTCAGCGCGCCCATCACCGGCAGCCACACGAAATTGGACAGGCCGATGCAGCCGGTCACCACCAGACTGTCCAACTCGCTCAGATGCAGCTCGGCGCGGCCGTAGGTCGGCATGTAGGCGGTGATCAGGTAGAACGACACGGTGGTCATCATCACCATCCCCACGCCCGCCAGGATCAGCCCGACATTGGCGCGCAGCGAGCGCGCGACGCCCGCCAGGTCCGGCGCCTGGCGCGCAGCGAATTCCGGGGTTTCCTGCAGCGAACGGCGGATGAAGAAAATCAGCGGCACGATCAGGCTGCCGATGAAGAACGGCACGCGCCAGCCCCAACTGTCCATCACGCTGTCGGCCAGCAGCGCATGCAGAGCGACGCCGAGCGCGGCCGCGAACACCACGGCCACCTGCTGGCTGGCCGATTGCCAGGCCACGTAGAAACCACGCCGGCCCGGCGTGGCGATCTCGGCAAGGTACACCGACACGCCGCCCAGTTCGGCGCCGGCGGAGAACCCCTGCAGCAGGCGGCCCAGCAGCACCAACAGCGGCGCGAGCACGCCGATGGTCCCGTAGCCCGGCACGAAGGCGATCAACAACACGCCGGCCGACATCAGCCCCAGGGTCAGGATCAGGCCCTTGCGGCGCCCGTGCCGGTCGATGTAGCCGCCCAGCACCAGCGCACCGATCGGGCGCATCAGGAAGCCGGCGCCGAACGTGGCCAGCGACAGCATCAGCGAGGCGAACGCGCTCTTCGATGGGAAGAACGCGTGGCCGATGGCGGTGGCGTAGAAGCCATACACCATGAAGTCGTACATCTCGAGGAAGTTGCCGGTGACCACGCGGAACACCGCGGCGGCGCCATGCGGCGCGGCATCGGCGGCGGCAGGGGGCGGAGTGGAAGACATCATCGATCGGGCCTGCTGGAGAAGAAAGGCATCGCCCTGCGCCGTCGCGCGACATCGAGGCAGGGCGTGTGGCAACGGTACACCACGCCACGTGGGCCCGCCGCCATGGCGCCTAGCCCCGCTCACGTGCGGGTTAATGCTCGGTGTTGCGGTTCGGCGCTTCGAAACGCTCGGCGGCTTTTGTGATGACTCGGGGGCATATGACACAGGTAGCTCGTCGCCACATTTGGCGCTTCTATCCACCGCGTTGACTTGTTCGTCGCAGGCCAGTGGTCGCAGTGCCTGGTAATCTGCGATCCTTCCGGCTCCGCTCACGGGCCAAAGGAGCCGCATCGTGAAAACGCTGATTGCGACAATTGCCTGGTGCCTGCTCCTTGTCCTGTGCTGGCCGCTCGCCCTGCTGGTCTTGGTCTTGTGGCCAATCGTTTGGCTACTGAGCTTGCCGTTCCGCCTTGTGGGAATCACGTTCTCCGCCGTGTTCGCGCTCCTGCACGCCATCCTGTTCCTGCCTGCCCGCCTCCTCGGCTGGCGGTCGGGGCATGCTGCGGTGGCCTAGCGTTCAAGCGGAGACTATGCAGACGGGCTTGCCTCGGACATCCGGCGACAACCAGGATTGGAAGCCTTTTCTCACGACCGGCCATGCCAGAGAAATCAGAAATCCAGCGACGCAAGCAACTGCGCAGGGCCGAGGAGGCCACGCAGCGTGCGATCGAAGAGGCGGCCCTCCCAATGCCGAAGGAAACTCTCTGGGCCTTGTTCGACCATCTGCGCGCAGCCCGCGCGGAGGGCTGCGACTTTTCTTTGCGGCGCACCGAGCAGTTCCTGCTCGCGCACCATCTGCAGTCCGCGCCGGTCGTCCCCTGGCTGGAGAGCTACGGCGGCTTCTGCGACTGCGAAGTGCTGCTCAACGTGGAAGCGCGCTGGCGAAGACAATGAAGATCGCTACCGCTCGCGCGCCGTCGCTCCACATCTTTCGATGTTTACGGCGGCCGTCGCATAGGCGCCATTTGCGTACTTTCTGCCATATCCAGCCAATATAGTCTTGCTCGGTGCGCAGGCTGTAGTGCCAAAGCCGCATCGGCCACACGCCTGCGCCAGCAACCTCGGCGGCGGATGCACCGTTACACCTTGATCTTCGCGCGTGTAACTCATACGCCAGCTCGAACGTCGGATAGCGCAGCCGGCATCGCCGCCTTGAGCTGCGGCCAACCCCCTTTAAGTCATTGATCTGATTTATTAATTTTCCGCTTTGCAGACGCCCGACATTGGGAGATACTTGGTGCATCACCGCTTTTGGGCGGTCCAATAGTAGTTAGGCAGCAAGGAGAGATCATCGTGACTCAGACAGTGACACCCGTCCTGCGGGTGACCAGTGCTTCCGCCAGCTTTCCGTTCTACGTTCAAGGCCTTGGATTCACCGTCGACTGGGAGTATCGGCATGAGCCAAATTTTCCGGCCTTCGCGCAGCTGACTCGCGAGGACCAATCAATTTTCCTCACAGAGCACGCAGATGACTGTCAAATCGGTGGCGCCATTTACTTTGCTGTTCCAGATGTAGACGAATGCCATCAGGCCTTCCAAGCAGCAGGAGTTGTTCACACTGACTCGCCGCAAGACACCGCATGGAAAACGCGCGAAGTCTCAGTAACTGATCCAGACGGCAACCGGCTCACCTTCTTCACTGAGCTCGCTGCCTAACAATTCATTCAAGCCGAACCCACTTCGCGGGTCGGCTTAATTCAGGCGTTGGGCGACTATGGAAGGTAGCGACGAGACCAGTCTGAGAGACATTGCTGATAGGCTATCGGCAAATGGCTTCCAAGCCTATATCAGACATGATGGCACCACACCTTTGCTCTTTGCGCTCGGTGCCAAGAAGTCCCATTCCATTGACTTCCGACGCAGAGACAACGCTTTAGTAATTGAGTACTGGTATGGACACCCGGACGACGACTTCATCTCAGAACAGGTGGTACCCACATTTGAGGCGGCCCTTGGTCCCATCAGTGCATGGCTTGCCCGGGACGCCGCCTAACAATTCATTCAAGCCGAACCCGCTTCGCGGGTCGGCTTAATTCAGGCGTTAGGCATGCATGGAAACTAGTCCGGATTCTCAAAAGCAAGAGCGCATGGACCACTTCTTTGGGAAGTTTGGCCAAGAGCACCCATATGCCCTACACCTCCTTCAAGGCCACTTGCTCATTGAGGAGCTTCTTGAGGAGATTGTCCTTTCTGTCTGCCGAGACAAGGATGCGGCCCTGGAGTCTCGGCTGAGCTTCTTCAGCAAGCTAAAGCTTGCCCAAGCCATTGATGGCACTGATTCCAAAGTATGGCCATGCCTCGAAAAGCTGAACTTGGCTCGCAATGAGCTCGCGCATGGCCGTGATATCGGCCACCTAGAGCGGAAGATCGATGGCCTTATTGACTGCGTCAGGATCTCATATCAGTCAGTAAAATGGCGCGAGACTCGGCAGGACAATCTTGCTCTAGCAATAATCGTAGTTAATGGCGCCCTGTCCCGCACTTCAGCGGATCATGTGCATGCCTAACAATTCATTCAAGCCGAACCCGCTTCGCGTATCGGCTTAAATTTTGGTGTTAGCCACTATGAGCCATTTCGTTACAGGAATCGTTGGCAAGCCGGAGGCGCTTGAGGCGTTTGCCGAAAAGCACTCGTTGCATCTGCCAATCGAATTGAGCCAGGGCTTTTCATTCTTGCCATTGCGTGATCGCGACATCGCTTCTTTTGTAGCTTCGCCGCTCAGCGGGCAACTTCAAGGCTTCAATTGTCTCTCGGAACAGTTGCTTCAGGAGCTGAGGCTCGCATCAAATGATACATTTCTTGTTTATTTTGAGACCGAGTATTTTGGTGGTATGGGTGCGCAAGGTGCAGTTGCTCTTATTGACGGCCAGCTAACGTTCGGCCCTGAATCCGTAGAATTTGGCACCATAAACAGGGCGTTGGCGCTACTTGGTGTTGTAGTCAATCCACCAGCTCATGACGAACTTGAGGCTATCGGTCTCAATCGCCACAGGCAAACTGAGCATTGGGTGGCGGAAAGCCGTGGCTAACAACTCGTTCAAGGCGGACGGCTTCACCGCCGCTTAACTCAAGCGTTAGGCGCCACAAAGACATGAACATTCGCTCACTAATTGCCCTGCTTTTCATCCCATTCTCGGCGTCAGCCACCACGCCTCCTCAAGACGTACCGTTCGAGACAACAGTCTGCATGGCAACGCACATCTTCATAGGTACTGCGTCTGACTTCAAGGTTGTACCAATATCTGGATGCGATACTCGCGGAGACCGTAACCACTTGAGCATGTGTGAGGAGGTACAGGTGTCGGTTGCCGTGTCGGAGGTCATCACTCCCGTTGGCTGGAAACCCGCCGCACCGGTAATATTCCGATTTGGTGGTGGCTTCTTCTCTGTCCCCAATCTACGCGATGACTTGCTCGGCAAACCCAGATACTTCATCACCAAGCAGTCCCCCGACGGTGTATTCCGCACATCGTACGGCTGGAACCTAGGCACTGAAGCCATCCCGGAGGCTGAGAAACTTATTACTGAGGCGCTGGGTACGTGCGTGGCGCCTAACAATTCATTCAAGCCGACCTTGCTTCGCAAGGCGGCTTAATTCAAGTGTTATACGGTACAATCATGCTTGCGACGATACTCACGTGGCTCTCCGTAATTGCAGGCTTCATGTCTGCTGGAGCTTGGCTCTATGCTAGCAACGTGAAGGTGACCCGGGAGGCCGCACTGGAAAAGCGCCGAAAACGTGCCGAGAAGACTGGCGAAAAGCCAAACCTTGGCGGCATTGAACTCTACGGTGCTGAGTTGAAAGAGACTATGGAGGCGCAGGTCAGATGGAACTCAGCAGGCGCCGTCTTAGCAGCTATTGCCGTTGCGTCACAGGCAATCACTCAGGTGCTGCGCGGCGTATAACAATTAATTCAAGCCGAAGTTGCTTCGCAACTCGGCTTAGAGTCGCCAACAAAACCTAGTTGACCGCAGATTCGCAGGTGGCAAAATTGGCGGCATGGCCCGTCGCAAAGAGATCCCCGCCGCGCTGTGGAAGCGCATCGAACCGCTGATCCCGCCAGTCAAGCCCTCGCCAAAGGAGGGCGGCCTCGCGTCAGCGATCAGCAAGCCCTCAACGGCATCGTCTATGTCCTGCGTACCGGCATCCCATGGGAAGACCTGCCCCTGGAATTGGGCTACGGCAGCGGCATGACCTGTTGGCGCCGGTTGCGCGACTGGCAGGCCGCCGGCGTCTGGCATCGCCTGCATCAGGTCCTGCTGGCCGAATTGCGGCGAGCCGACAGGCTGGACCTGAGCCGAGCCAGCCTGGACGCGGCCAGTGTGGCCTCCCCCCGGGGGGCGCGTACACCGGGCCGGACCCGACCGATCGCGGCAAACGCGGCAGCAAGCGGCATCTGATCGTCGACCGCAATGGCGTTCCCTTGGCGTTCTGCATGACCGGAGCCAACCGGCACGACTCGGTGGTCTTGGAGGAACTGGTCGATGCCTTGCCGCCGATCGCCGGCAAGCCAGGGCGGCCACGACGCTGGCCAGGCAAGCTGCACGCTGACAAGGCCTACGACATCGACCGTTGCCGCCATCACCTCAAGGCCCGGGGCATCACGCCACGCATCGCGCGCAAGGGGATCGAGCGCAACGACCGGCTGGGGCGCCATCGCTGGGTCGTGGAGCGCACTCACGCTTGGTTCGCAGGCATGGGCAAGCTGCGCATCCGATTCGAACGTCGAATCGATATCCATCTGGCGTGGCTCTCGATTGCCTGCTCGATCATCTGCCTACGGATTCTTCCTGAGTTTTGTTAGCGGCTCTTAGCTTAGTAATTTCCCGCTTTGCAGACGTCTGGTGTTGGAGGATACTTGATGCATCACCGCTTTTGGGCGGTCCAATAGTAGTTATGCCTCATGAAAATCGATCTCTCGCCAAAGCCGGCTCGCCAAGTTGATGAAATCCAAGCGATCGTTGCCTCTGAGCTCGCGCGATTCGCAGATCCAACTCTAGCCAGTGCACTCCGTACTTTTCTGATAGCTCCGCGCATGGAACTCCGCACTTGGGATTGGTCGAGTGATCACCCACAACTTCCTACTTGGGTCGTGGCGGAAAGCCCCCGCTTTGATTATGGGGTCATCTACTCCGAGAGCGGCTTCGGACCTGAAAACCCGTGGGGGTTGGTCTTTTCATCGCACACCAACTTTGGTGCAGACAATTGCTGGTACTCCTCACTTGAGTCGGCATTCTCAGATTCCCGGCTCATTGAGGAGCATCAGGAGGGCCGCAGTGAGGCCTAACAATTCATTTAAGCCGACGCCGCTTCGCGGGTCGGCTTAATTCCGGTGTTAGGCGGTGGTGGAGCAAATGCGTTGGTGGTCGCCGCTCCGGTGAGTTCGCAGGTGTGCATGCAGTCGGCTCCGGGGGCAGTCAACACCGTTGTGGGTTGCGGGAAGTTCGGTGCTTCGCCTTGGAGGAGGCATGGCAGGCAAGTTTCTGAAGCGCGGCGCCATCGTCGACGTGATTAGGAGCGCGGAGCGAATCAACGCGATCCAGCGCCGCACCGGCCTGCTTGATCGTGCGGTGCGTTTCACCACCTGTGGCTGCCCCGATCCGGCGTGCGGCGGCTGGCATACGATCGACCTCGCGCGCACCCGCCTTACCGCACAGGAGTACGACGCGCTCATTCGCGTGGACAATAAGGCACGCGCATCGGCCAAACGCGGCACGGCCAAGGCGGCATCGAGACTACCCCGCGACCTGGCCTGATTCATCGCGGGGCATGCCTAGGGAGATGCGCGCCTCCCATACGCTCAGACCGCGCAGACACGCCAGCAAGCATTGGGAATCATGCAAGCAACCCGAGAACTTCAGGAACAACTCAGCACGATCGTCGGCTACGACGATTTTCGCCAGGCGCGTGGCCAGGTGATCGGCATGGCGCACGACACCCAGTTCCAGGCGCTGTGGTCGCTGGCGATTCTCCGTCCCGACAGTCGCGCCGTTGAGATGGCGGGCTACCTGCTCGCCGAGCTGCAGCCGGATTCGGATCGGAGCCTCGCCTCGCTGATGGCGCAGATCCATGCCTCCGGACTGGACCCGAGCAACCGCATCGTTCCCTTCTACCTGGTCGCGCAGTTCGGCAGGCGATCGGTGGTGCAGGCAGCATCGGATTTCATCGCGTCCTTGCCACGGGACGCGCCCCGCTCGCGCGTGGATGCGGTGCGGTACTGGGCGTCGATCCCCGCGTCCGAGCTGTGCAAGCCGCTCCACGACTGGGAGGCGCGCGATATGTACGGCATAGAAGATGATGCCTGAGACAATGAATCCGGGCATCCTTTCGCCAGTCGCGATCTCGACGTTCCATCGTTGCGGCATTTGGCCCCGGCTACCCAACGCATTCTCGCCGAATGTCGGCGCCCGTTGCGCTCTTCAAGCCGACGCCGACATAGTCCGGCCTTTGGCCTTCATGGAGGATGCGGTGAAAAAGGATCGACATGAAAGTCGCGCTGAAGGCCCTCTACCGGCCTTCCGCCAGGCAGATCGCCGAAGTCGATGTGCCTACGTTCGGCTTCCTCATGGTCGATGGCGAAGGCAATCCCAACACCTCGACGCATTACCAGGAAGCGGCCCAGGCGCTCTACGCTGTCTCCTACGTCATCAAGTTCGCGCTGAGACGGGAAACGTCACGGGACTACGCCGTCATGGCGCTCGAAGGCCTGTGGTGGGCGGACGACCTGTCCCGCTTCGGCCGCGGCGAACAGGACGACTGGAATGGACCATGATGATCATGCAGCCGCCCGAAGTCCCGGAGCAGATGGCGCAAGCGGCCATCGCCAGCGCTGGCACCAGGACACCACTGCCTGGACTCGGGAAGCTCAGATTCGAGCGATTCACGGAAGGCCGCAGCGCCCAAACCACGCACATTGGCCCGTTCTCGGCCGAGGGTCCGACGATCCAGCGGGCACATGACTACCTCGCGCGCCACTCCGCGCTTCGCGGCAAACACCATGAAATCTACCTGAGCGACATCCGCAAGGCGGCACCGGAAACGTGGAAGACCATCATCCGCCAGCCGATGGAGTGACGGCGCGCCAGATCACGGTCCAATCTTCAGCAATCCGTGCCACCGGATCGAGCTCAAGCCTCTGGCAGTTCAGCGCCAGCCCCCTGTCGCACGGAAGCCGCCGCTCCGGGAGCGGCCGAGACGCGCATCGGCGAGACAGGCGACAATGTGGGGCGTGGCGTTGCGCGCCGCGCCGCGGCCATGCATCGCCCGACCACTCAACCAAGCAGAGCAAGCCATGCTTCAACTGAAAAAGCTCGGGATCGTGTTGTTTTCGACGGGATGGATCGCGCCGATGTGGCTCGCTGCATTCTTGTTTGTCGACTTCTGGCAAGCAGAAGGCTGGCCACACCTGCTCGGACGCAACCCTGGCAACTCCTTCGAGTGGTTCGGCCCGATCAAGGGCTGCCTCGGCATCGCCTTCGCCTGGCTGGCGGCGGTGGTCGCGTACTGGTCGTGGGTTGGAGCACGCGCAAGCGATGTGCGGCGATCGGCCTGAGCATTCGCCCGTGCCCACCTCGCTACGCGACGCGACTGGATTCCGGCGCTAGCGCATGCCCAGACATTGCAGCTACTGCGGGCTTGCGCTTCGAGAGGTCGGCGACTTCCGATCCCACTGGCTCACCGTATATGAGTGCCCCAGCGGCGCTCCACTGCACGCGTTCGTCGAGGTGGGCGACGCACGCTGGGTGTTCCCTTTGCTGGATCTCGGCGCCGGGGTAAAGGATCGCCTGCTTGGGGCAGCGCCGTCGCTGGTCCAGCTCGCCGTGTCGCGCATTCGCATCATCGATTACAAGACCGTGAGCATCGTCGGCTTCGAGCAAACCCTGCTCGGCATCCATCCTGGGGACGGCGATGCGACGACATAGCCCGATTTTCCTGCCCGCCCACGCCGCGCGCCGTGCACGGCCCAGTCCGCGTCAGGCGGTCCATGCTCCCTGCGTGGAGACAGGACGACCTTTCTTTCCACTCCATCCGTTTCCCAACCAGGCCTGGCTCGGCCACTGGACACCTCATGAAATCCATCATCGCCTTGCTGGCCATGCTCATTAGCGGCCCCACGTTCGCGGCGCAGCCGTACGCCATGCAGAACCTGATGCTGCTGCAGCCGGACAGCGTGGTGAGTCAGCGGGTCCAGGTCGACGACCTCTCCCACTACATCAAATCCGTCAACGCCGCCGCGCAGGCCAGTCTGTCGGAGGTGGCCAAGCCGGCGCCCACCGCCGGGTTCATCGTGGTCGCGGTGCGGCCCGGCGGGCGCTCCAAGGTCTGGCTGGATTTCTCTCCTGCACTTCCCGCGCCAGTCGCCACGCAGCTCGCGGCGTCACTGGAGCGGGTGCCGCCTTTCCAGGCCAAGGGCGGCGTCGTGGTCTTCGCGATCAACACCGCGCTGTGGGGTGCCGCGCCCACCACACACCCGGGGCCGTCGCCGCAGGAATGGAAGGACGCCATGCGCGGCGTCGATCGGCCCATGGAGATCGGCGACCTCGTCGATCTGGCGTGGCCGGCCAAGCCGGATCGCTGACACTTGTCCCCATTCGGCGATGCATGACGCGCGACGCCGTGACGGAACGGCAACGTGCGGCCCGCTGCCGTGCGCACGCTCGCATCCTGAAGCCGCGGCACCCGTGTGTGGCGCCGCTGCATGGACCGGGCCGGTGGATCGTCGCGGCACGCCGCCGTGGCGGCAGCCAGGATGGCGTCGCTCGACCGCGGCATCGCGCGCATGGCAGCCCTGCGGTTCGGCCAATCAACCTCCCTCCCATTTCATAGCATCGGCAGACCGGATGCAGGGCGTTCTTCCATGAAACCGCTTCAGGATCTGATCGACCACGACGACCCGGCAATGCCGCTGGTCCGGCAATGGCTCGCCGAGGCCGAGCGTCCGTTCGAGCTACTCCCGCCGTCATCGCAGCGTGGCGACGTTCTGGTCGGCCTTCAGGTCACGACGCGATCGCCGTTGGGCGCGATCGCGTACGAAACAGGCGGCCTGTTGATCGACCACGGCTGGCTGCGCATCCTCGGGTCGGGCCATCCGCGTCTGCCGCGTGACGTCGTCGGCTGGAACGCCGGTCGCGCTTCCGGGCATCTGCTGGTCGCGGACGACCTGGTCGGTGGCTTCTTCGCGATCAACGGCGGTGCTCTGGGAGACGATCCGGGCGCGATGTACTACTTCGCGCCCGACACGCTGCGATGGGAAGCCATGGAGATCGGCTACTCGGATTTCCTGCACTGGGCACTCAGCGACCGATTGGCCGTCTTCTACGAGGGGTTGCGCTGGCCCGGTTGGGAGGCCGACGCGCAGCAGGCCGGCGGACACCAGTGCTTCAGCTTCTTTCCGTTTCTGTCGACAGAGGAAGGCTCCGTCATGCACAGCTCCCGCGCGTTGGTCGACGTCGCCGAGCAGCATGCGCTGCATGCCCAACTCTCCGGCCAGTTGGGACGCGCGGAATGAGCGAGGCGTCGGACTGCCGCCGGGACTGCGCAGTTGGATGTTGCACTGCTGTCGCCGCTGCGTTCGTGAGCAACTCCCCGGGCGCAGGTCGACCGTCTTGCGCCCATCGCGAGAACGCACCGGGCTGGCCTTCGTCCTGGTGGCACGGGCTTTCGTTGACGACACGCCCTGGCGCCATCGCCGGTTAGGCTAGCCGCACCTCTCCACCGCGGGCAACACGATGGCGCGTACCCGGTCGTTGCGGATCGGCCTGATCTCCGACACCCATGGCCTGCTGCGGCCGCAGGCACTTGCGGCGATGCAGGGCTGCGCCGCGATCGTGCATGCCGGCGACGTCGGCAAGGCGGAGATCCTCGATGCCTTGCGCGCGATCGCGCCGCTGCATGCGATCCGCGGCAACATCGATACCGCGCCATGGACGCAGGCGCTGCCCGAGACCCTCGACGTCGAGATCGCCGGCGCGCGCCTGCACGTGCGCCACGACCTGAAGACGCTGGCGCACGCGCCGGCCGACGTGGACGTGGTGGTCAGCGGGCATTCGCACATGCCCGCGCTGCAGTCCCGCGACGGCGTGCTGTACATCAACCCCGGCAGCGCCGGCCCGCGCCGCTTCCGCCTGCCGATCGGTGTCGGCTATCTGCATCTGGAATCCGGCGGCATCCGCGGCGAACTGCTCGATCTAGGGTAAGGCGCTGGCTGGTGGCGGATCGTCGCGGTCCTCGCGCGGGTGGCAGCACGCACGAGCGCCTGGAACAAGCGCGGCCGCTACGATCGCAATGCGCATCGTGGCCTGCGCGTACCAGGCGCCCGCGCGCGCGTGCCGATCGTCGCGCCTCGTGACGTCGCGATTCGATCAGGCGTTCGCCGGCGGCTGCACCGCAACTGCGCCCTGCATCGCCGGGTCCGGCAGCCGCGCTTGGCGCTGTGGCCATTACCGAAACTCCGCTACAGTTGGCTCGGGGCAGCGGGTGCCAGTCGGCACCGGCCAAACAGGGAACAGGGGGATGCCGCACGGGGGTGCAGGCATCGCAAGCGGCCCGACGCAGCGGGGCGACGGCGCGGAGTGCCGGCATAACGGGGAGGTCTTATGTGGAAAAGAATCGGCGGCGGCTTCGGCAAGCTCGGCCTGGGCAAGATGACCGGGGACGAATACCAGGCGAATCTCACTGGCATGAACATGTTCTTCGGCGCCGTGCTGGGGCTGGCCCTCACCGGCACCGAGAAGCTCGGCAACTGGCAGTTCGGGGTGGTGCTGGCGATGCTCGCCGGCATCGTCGTCTCCATCCTCTTCATCTCCAGCAGCCGGCATCGGATCGCCTACGCGATCTATACGGTGGTCCTGGTGCTGACGTTCCCTGGAATGGTGGATCTCATGCTCAAGGGACACGACATCATCCCCGGCAAGGTCCAGCCCACGCTGATCGTGTGGACCGCGATGACCATCCTGGTGGAATTCTGGGGCCGCGAGAAAGACGGCGCAGCGTCGCCGGCCCGCGCCGAGACCGAGTAGCGCGGTAGCGCACTGCCCGTCCTCGCGCCGGCGGGCGCGAGGCAAGGCGTTCCGCGCGGCCGCGACGCTGCTTCCGGCCGTTCCATGCGCAGCGGCGCGGCCGCGCGATCGCTCCCGCCTGCCCCACCGGCATCTGGCCGCCATCGGGACGAGCGCGCAACCCGGCGACGGATGCACCGCTGTCGCCGTCCTCCCCCGCGGCCAACCTCACCAATCCGTCGGCGCGTAATCCTTCAGGAACTGGCCCCACACGTGCTCGCCGGTGTTGAAGCCATGGATGATCGGGTCGACGATGCGCGCGGCGCCGTCGACGATGTCCAGCGGCGGATGGAAGCGCTCTTCCTGCACCTTGCGCGCGGCGATCTCGGCCGGATCCTCGTCGGTGACCCAGCCGGTGTCCACGCTGTTCATATGGATGCCGTCGTTCTGGTAATCGGCCGCCGAGGTCCGCGTCATCATGTTCAACGCGGCCTTGGCCATGTTGGTGTGCGGGTGCCGGGTGGTCTTGAAGTTGCGGTAGAACTGCCCTTCCATCGCCGACACGTTGACGATGTGCTTGTCGCGTTCGGGGGTGCGCAGCATCAGCGGCTTGAGCCGCGCGTTGATGATGAACGGTGCGATGGCGTTGACCAGTTGCGTCTCCAGCAACTCCACCGACGGCACCTCGGCCATCAACAGGCGCCACGAATTGCGCCCGCGCAGGTCGACCTGCTGCAGGTCCTGATCCAGACGGCCTTCGGGAAACAGATGTTGCTGGCCGAGCAGTTCATCGGCCAGCAACGGCACCTGCGACAGTTCGGCGGCACGGGTCAGGCCATCGGCGCCGCTGATGCCATGGCCCAGGCCCGCCGGCAGCGTGGTCGCCGAGGCGGCCGGCAGCAGCTCCGGGCTGCGCAGGCCCTCGTAGTGGCCGACCAGGCGGCGCACGTGCTCGGGCAGTTCGTGCAGCGCGGCGGTCTCTCCGGCCATCATGTGCGCGTAGAACTGCGGCGGCCGGCGCACGGTCTGGCAGGCGTTGTTGACGATGAAGTCCAGGCGCTCGCGCGTGGCCAGCAACTGGCTGCAGAACGCCTCGACGCTGGGCGTGTGACGCAGGTCCAGGCCGAACACCTGCAGGCGGTGGCCCCACTCGGCGAAGTCCGGTTCCTGCGCGTAGCGCGCGGCCGAATCGCGCGGGAAGCGCGTGGTCACGATCAACTCGGCGCCGGCGCGCAGCAGCTTCAAGCCGGCCTGGTAGCCGATCTTGACCCGGCCGCCGGTCAGCAAGGCCACGCGCCCGCGCAGGTCCGCGGTTTCGGTGCGCTTGAAGTAGTTCAGCTCGGCGCAGGCCGGACACATCTGGTCGTAGAAATGATGCAACTGGGTGAACTTCTGCTTGCACACGTAGCAATGGCGCAGCTCGGGCGAGTGCGTCGCCGCTGCGTCCTCGGCTGCGGCATTGCGCGCGTCGTGCAGGCCGGCGGCATGCGGCGGGAAGTAGTTCGGGGTGCTGAACACCGGCTTGCGCCGCAGCGCGCGGATGCCGGTCTGCTCGAGCAACGCCTCGGCCTTGCGCACCTTTTCCTGATGGCGTTCGCGCGCCTGCTGCTTGAGCAGCTTGCGGCGCGCCTTGGGTTCGGGATGGTAGATCCTGGCCACGACCTGGTGCAGGCGCACGCGCTCGGCCTCGGGCAGCGCGTCGAGCACGCTGCGATCGGCGTCGATGGCTTCCAGCAGGTCAAGGGCGACGCGCAGGCGTTCGCTCAGGGGCAGGTCGTCGGTGGAACAATCGGGGCTGGCGTTCAAAAGCGAATCCATGGCGAACGAGCGGCAGGACTGCCGTCGGGAACTGCGGGCGGGTCGCGCTCCAGCCACCAAGAGCGCGCGGGCTCCGGCGCGCCGGGACGGACGCTACAGGCGGCCGATGACAGCCGGCCAAGCCGCCATTTTCGCCGATCCGGGGTCGCCGGCGCCATGCCGCGGCGAAAGACGCCCTGCACCTCCGGCGCAGCGGATCTGCGCTGCGCTCCGCATTGGCGTGCCAGCCAGAAACGCCATACGCTCCGCCCTCACGCCGACTCCGGCCACGCGCCTGCGCCGCACCCGCGCTTGCTGCCCTGCCTTCGCCCCGCTTCAGCGCATCGGCGCCTGCGCGAATTCGCCGCGCTGCAGCTTGGCCACATCGTTGCCCTGCGCGTCCCTGGCCTGCAGGTCGGCGCCCTTGGCGGCGAGTTCCTTCAGCACCTCGGTGCGCTGGAACAGCGCCGCATACATCGCCGCGGTCTGCCCGGCGTTGTTGCGTTGGTCGGGCGCGCACTCGGCCTGCATCAGCCGCTTGGCGATCGCCAGCTCGCCCTTGAAGATCGCGCCCATCAGCGCGGTGTTGCCGCGCTTGTCCTGCGCGCACGGATCGGCGCCGGCGCGCAACAATTGCTCCACCGCCGGCTGCTGGCCGTGATAGGCCGCCAGGATCAAGGCGGTATAGCCCTTGTCGTCGCGGGTGTTGAGGTCGTAGTGCGCGCGAATGAACTCGGCCAGCATGTCCTGGCGGCCTTCGCGCGCCGCGTCGAAGAAATAGTCGCGCAGTTGCGCCTGGACCGTGGCCGGGTCGGCGGCGACTGGCGCCGGCGCGGCCGTGGCGGTCGCGGCGGCCAGCAGGCCCAGGGCGAGCGGAAGCAAACGGGGCATATGCGATCTCCGGCAAGAAAGGCGCGATGCGGCGGCCAACGCAGCCGCACCGCGCGGGAAGCGATCAATCCTGCAACTGCGCGGCCAGTTGCTTGACCCGCGCCAGGTCGCCCTTGGCGACGCGGGCGACGCCGCTGCCGTAGGCCGGATCGGCCTTGTACAGGAACGAGAGCATGATGTGCTTGCTGGCGTCGTCGGTGCCGGCCAGCGATTCGCCGAAACTCTGGATCAGGTCCTGCTGTTCCTTCTTGCTGTAGCTGCGGAACAGCTCGCCGGCCTGCTTGAAATTCTGCTCGCGCACGATCTTCGCCTGCTGGGTGGTGCCCGACAGCGGCAGCTGGCTGTAACGCGCGTCCGGATCCTGCGGCCGCGGGCTGAGCCGGCTCGGCTCGTAGTTCACGCCGCTGCTGGTGTTGCCGGCGTTCATCGCACCGTCCTGGTTGCCGTTGTTCACCGCCACCCGCGGCCGGTTCACCGGCAGGCTCAGGCCATTGGTGCCGACGCGGTACAGCTGGGTGTCGGCGTAGGAGAAGATGCGCCCCTGCAACAACCGGTCTTCCGAAGGCTCGATGCCCGGCACCAGGTTGGCCGGCGCCATGGCCACCTGCTCGGTCTCCTGGAAGAAATTATCCACGTTCTTGTTCAGCACCATCTGCCCGATCTTGCGCTCGGGCACGTCCGGCCAGATCTTGGTCGCGTCCAGCGGGTCGAAGTCGAACTTGGCCAGGTCTTCCGGCTTGAGCACCTGGATGTACAGGTCCCACTTGGGATAGTCGCCGCGCTTGATCGCGCCGACCAGATCGTTGGTCAGGTGGCTGTAGTCCTTGCCCTGCACCTGCACCACCTGCTGGGGATCGAGGTTCTTGATGCCCTGCAGACTCTTCCAATGGAACTTGACGTAGTGCACCTCGCCCTGCGCGTTGACCAGCTTGTAGGCATGCACGCCGTTGCCGTCCATGAAGCGGTAGCCGGCCGGCGTGCCTTCGTTGGAGTACAGCAGGGTCAGCGTGCGCGTGGCCTCGGGCACGTGCGAGAAGAAATCGAAGCGGCGCGCGTCGTCGTCGAGGTTGGTGCGCGGGTCCGGCTTGAACGCGTGCACCATGTCCGGGAACTTGATCGCGTCGCGGATGAAGAAGGTCGGGAAGTTGTTGCCGACCAGGTCCCAGTTGCCTTCGCGGGTGTAGAACTTGGTGGCGAAGCCGTGCGGGTCGCGCAGCGTCTCCGGCGAGTGGTTGCCGTGCACGACCGAGGAGAAGCGCACGAACACCGGGGTCTTCTCGCCGACCGTGAACAGCTTGGCCTTGGTCAGATCGGAGATGTCGGCGCTGGCGGTGAACTCGCCGTGCACCCCGGTGCCACGCGCGTGCACCACGCGCTCGGGAATGCGCTCGCGGTCGAAACGCTGCAGCTTCTGGATCAGTTGGACGTCCTGCAGCAGGGTCGGGCCAGTGGCGCCGGCGGTCTGCGAGTTCTGGTTGTCGCCAACCGGCGCGCCGTTGTCGCGGGTGAGCGTGGACTGGGCGAACCCGGCGGGAACGATCAGGGTCTGCGACAGCAGGGCGAGCACCAACAGGGTTGCAGGGCGCATGGCGTCAGCTCGTGTGAAGGGAGCTGCATCATGGCGGCGGTGCCGCGCGCGGAGAATTCGTTAGTTGCTATGGCGTCGATAGGCGCGATGGATGCTTGGCCGCAAGCCGTGATTGCGGTCGCCCATGGCGTGTGGGATCGGTTGCAGGTTGCGCGCGCCACGCGCCGTGCGCCAGGTCCAGACGCGGTGTCATCGACCGCAAATCGTAGACGCCGCGGTAGTGCGCTGCGCCGTGCCGCTTGGCCGATGCCGGAGCGAGGCACCAGAACCGCCATCGCGTCGACGCCGGCGCGCAACGCCGTCATGCATCACCGTGCCTGCGGGATTCGCTCGCCATCGAGCAGACGACGCGGCGAGTGGGCATCCCACTCGCCGCGTCCTGATGCGGGGCCGGTGCTACGGCTTTTCCGCCTCGTCCGGCAGCCCCATCGCGGCGCGGCGCTGCTGCAACTGCTCGGGTTGTTCGACCTCGAACAGGCTGCCGTCGGCCTTGCGCTGGGTCGCGTACAGCTGCGGCTGGCCGGCCAGCACGCGGTTGCGGTCCACGAACAGCGCAAGGTCGGCCTTGCTGTACAGCCCCTTCTGCGCGGCCGCCTCGATACCCTGGAGGAACGTGTCGCGAAACGCCCGATCCGGCGCGTGCTGGGCAAGCAGGAAGCCGGCATGCGCACCATCGGCGCCGACGGCCGCGGCATCGGGAAACCCGTACTTGGCGATCAACTCGGAAAGCCGCGCCTGGTTCTGCTGCTGCGACGCGTGGATCTGCATGGCCAAGGTGCGCGCCAGCCCAGGTTCGCTCTGCAGCTGTTGCGGCGTGTATTGCTTCAGCGTCTCGGCGCGGACCTTCTGGTCCGCCTCGGCGAGCTGCAGCAACTGCTGCCGGTAGTCGGCATTGACGCCGGCGCTGGCGCTGGAGGTGGCGCCGGGCGTCGCCGCCTCCGGCCGGGGCGCGGCATGCAGGCCGGCGGAAAACGCGAACACGACCGTCATTCCGGCCAGGCGCAATATCGGTGTTGACATGAGAACTCGATCCATGGGTTCTGGCGCGCACCCGCGAGGCGATGGCCTGTTGCGCGGTTAGGGAAGCGGGAAAATCCACGATAGCAAGCCACTGCCGCTTGCACCAGTAACCTGCGTCGCCTGTGGCGGCCTCCAGTCGCGCATGCCTGGCGATGCAGGACCGCGGCACCACCGACGGCCTCTTCAAGGCTGTCGCCATGGCGCTTGGCCAGGCGTGCCAGCAGGCTGCGGACCTTCGATGGGCGCGCGCTGGGCGGCGTTGGCCTGTACTGCGCCAGGGCACGGCGCAGGCGGGCGCGGCGTGCCGCGATGATCCACCGCCGGCTGCGCCAGCGCGGCAGGCACGCTCGCGCCGTGGAGCGCGTCCACACGCCACCGCGGGTCCTGCTGCCACCGTTCGAACGGCAGCGGCGTCGCCGTCGCCGACGCCGCTCCCCCGCTAGCCGATCACCCGCTTGAACGGCGGCAGCGCGTCGATGATGCGCTTGCCGTAGCGCTTGGTCAGCAGGCGCGAATCGAGAATGACGACACGGCCGTGATCGCTGGAACTGCGGATCAGGCGCCCGGCGAACTGGGTCAGCGTGCGCAGCGCGTGCGGCACCGCGATCAGGTTGAAGGCGTTGAGGCCACGGCTCTCGAACCATTCGCCGAGGGTGGCGGTCTGCGGATCGGTCGGCACCGCGAACGGCACCTGGGTGATGACCACGGTGGTGCAGGCCTCGCCCGGCAGATCCAGGCCTTCGCCAAAGGAATTGAGCCCGAACAGCACCGAGCCTTCGCCGGCGCCGATGCGGCGCATGTGCTCGCCGATCATCTGCGACTTGGAGCCCTCGCCCTGCACCAGCACGCGATTGCGCTGCGCGACCGGCAACAGGTCGGCCACCTTGAGCATCTTCCAGCGCGAGGTGAACAGCACGATCGAGCCCTTGCCCCAGTCCAGTTCCTTGACCAAATAGCGCGCCACCTCGCGCGGATGGCCTTCGCGGTCGTCCGGCGCCACCGGGAACTTCGGCACCACCAGCTCGGCCTGGTTGGGCAGGTCGAACGGCGAGGACAGCGACACCATCTCGGCGTGCGGCGGCAAGCCGTTGTCGATCGCCAGCGCCTGGAAATCGCCGCCGCCGGTCAGCGTGGCCGAGGTCAGCACGGCCGAGTCCACCTCGCTCCACAGCAGCGCGCGCAACACCTGCGCCGCCGACACCGGCGAGCAATGGCAGACCAGGTCGGCATCGCGCGAGGCGGTGATCCAGCGCGCCATCGGCGCCTGCCCGTCCTGGTCCTCGCGACGCCAGCCCAGCCACAGCGCGTATTGCTGTTCCACCATTTCCAGCGCCATGCCCAGGCTGCGCTGCAGGCGCTCCTTGGCCGCGTCCTCCTGCTTGGACTTGGCCACCAGTTGGTGCGCGGCCTGCACCCAGTTGAGCAGGGCGGCGGTGTCCTGCGCCTGCGCCTCGATCAGCGGCCGCCATTGCTCCGGCAGGCGCCCGTTCGGCGCGCGCCACATCGGCTCGTCCTGGCCCGGTTCCGGTACCCAGGCGCGTTCGATCTCGGCGCGGAACGCCTTCAGGCCCTTGCTGACCTGGGCCGCCAGCTCGATCGCCTCGTTCGGCAACTGGTTGCCGATGGTGTCCTTGTCGGCAAGCCGATAGGCCGCGCCGACCAGCGCCTGCAAGCGCCCGGTGCGCCGCGCCATCTCGTCCAGCGGCAGGTTGGCCGCGCCTTGGTCGATGGCGACACCGGCGATGTGATGGCCCTCGTCGAGCACCAGCAGCATGTCCGACGGCGGCGCGATCAACGGTTGGCCGTTGTCGCTGTCGCCCAACGACAAGGCCGACAGCAGCAGGGCGTGGTTGGTGACCACGATCTGCGCCTCGCGCACGTCGCTGCGCGCCTTCAGCACCGGGCACTGCACCGCGAACGAACAGCGGCGCCCGGCGCAACCGGCGGCGTTGGTGGTGATGCGCGCGCGCAGCGACGGCGGGATCGGCTCGGGCGCCGCATCCAGGTCGCCGTTCCAGGTCTTGTCGGCATAGGCCTTGGCCAGCGCGCGCGCCTGCTCGGCCTCGGCCGGGCTCAACGGGCGGTCGTACAGCGGCGCCTCGTCCTCGAACATGCCGTCCTGCGCGGCCTCGCCATGCAGCTCGGCGACGTTGCGCGCGCACAGGTAGCGGGTGCGGCCCTTGGCCAGCGCCACCGTCGCCTCGATGCCGGTGGCCTTCAGGAACGCCGGGATGTCGCGTTCCACCAGCTGCGATTGCAGCGCCACGGTGCCGGTGCTGATCACCAGCTTCTTCTTGCTGGCCAGCGCGATCGGCACGCCGGCGGTGAGATAGCCCAGGCTCTTGCCGACGCCGGTCGGCGCCTCGGCCACGCCGACGCCGCCGGAGGTGCCCAGCGCGCGCGAGACCACGCCGATCATCTGGCTCTGCGCGCGGCGCACGCGGAACCCCGGGGTGTTGGCCTGCAGCTTGGCGTAGGTCTCGCGGATCGCCAGCTTCAGCGGTTCGGTCAACTGGCGCTGGGGCGTGTCGGCGGCGCGGGGCGCGGCCGCGGTGGCGTCATCGTTCATCGCGGCATTTTCTCACGTCTGGTCGCAGTCGCCGCGACCGCGTATGCGTCCGCCGCTCAGTCCCGCGCCACCTCGCGCCTGCGCGGCAGGATCAGCCACAACGCCTGCAGCAGCAACGCCAGGCCGACCGCGAACAGCAGATCCTGCAGCAGCCGGATCGCCGGGTCCGCCCATCGCGCGGCGGCGGGCGCAACGGACGTCAGCCGCCACAGGCCCACCACCGCCCCCAGCAGGCGCGGCAGCAGCACCTGCGCCAGCAGCACCACCAGTCCCCACTGCAACAGCGTGCGCGGCCGGCCGGGCGCGCAGCGCCACAGCAACAGGAAGCCGAGCACCAGAACGCCTAGCCTGGCCGCCAGGCCAACGCTGCCGGCCAGCAACGAAAAATCCATGAACCGTTCAACGTGCATCGCGATCGTCCCGGCCACGGCAGGTGGCCACGGCAGTGTAGCGGCGACGGCGCTAGCCAAGGCGCGCGACGGCTAGCGCGATAAGGACAGGCGCAGCGCCAGCACCACCAGCAGCATCGCCACCGCATGCAGCAGGGTCAGCACCGCATGCGCGATGCCCAGCCACGCCATGTGCTTCGCGAGATCCACTGCATGCGCAATCGCCCACATCGGCAGCAGCGAGGTCAGCGTTCCGCACACTCCGCCGACCAGCAGCAGGCTCAATCCCCACAGGGCCAGCGTGCGCGCATGGCCGCGGCGGCGTGTGGCCACCATCGCCAGCCCGACGATGAGGACGATCAGGATCGGCAGCTGGAGCGCCGCCGTGGTCAACATCGAGATCAGGATTCCAGTGTCCATTGCACTCTCCGGCGGCTGTGGAACGACGCGCCGAAGCGCGGATTTGGCATTGTCGCCAACGTTGATGGACCCGCGCGACGTCGCGGCGCTCCGTCCCACCTGGACCGCGGCAGCGCCGCCGCGCAGGCTAGCGCGGCGGCAAGGCGAACCGCAGCGCGAGCACCACCGACAGCACGCCCACCGCGGCCATCAGCCCGGTGAGCCCGCGCAACACCGAGAAGGCGACCGCGTACTGGCGGAAGCTGGCCCCCTGCGACAACAGCCAGGCCGGCAACAGCGACAGCGCGGTGCCGACGACGACGACCAGCAACAGCAGTCCCAGGCCCCACAGGCCCAGGGTGCGCGGGCGGCCGGCGCGGCGCGTGACCAGCATCCCCATGCCGATCACGTAGACCAGCAGGACGGGGATCTGGAACATCACCGTCTTCAGCAGTTGCAACAGGATTCCATCTTGCATGCGGGTGTTCCAGGTTGGAGACGCGAGGCTCAGTCCGCGCTGACCAGCACCGCGTCGCGCGCGCGCAGCGCGGCGTAGACCGGATCGGTGTCCGGGCGCACGCCGTGCCACTGCTCGAAGCTCTCGGCCGCCTGTTCCACCAGCATGCCCAGGCCGTCGACGGTATCGCGGCACTGCGCCGCGCGCGCCCAGGCCAGGAACGGGATCGCGACCTCGCCGTAGTTCAGGTCCACCGCCAGGGTCATGCTGTTGACCAGCGACAGCGGCAGCGAGAAGCCCGCCGCGTCGTCGCGACCGGCGGCGGTGGCGTTGACGATCAGTTCGAAATCGCCCTGGTCGCGCAGGTCTTCCCAATAACGCGAGATGGCCCGCGCCGGCTCGCCCAGCGCATCGACCAGCGCATCGGCACGCTCGGGCGAGCGGTTGACGATCAGCAACTGCTGCACGCCGGCCTCCAGCAGCGCCGGTGCGACGCCGCGCGCGGCGCCGCCGGCGCCCAGCAGCA
>Ga0065704_10000884_pt1 | contig 22044 bp, 25 predicted proteins | sample SwiRhicommuniRL2_FD_59091 | JGI IMG/M metagenome (GOLD analysis project Ga0065704, IMG submission 59091) | Switchgrass rhizosphere bacterial communities from Rose Lake, Michigan, USA - RL2 v2 (version 2) | ecosystem: Host-associated > Plants > Roots > Rhizosphere > Soil | place: East Lansing, MI | reverse complement strand
GTCTTTGCTCAACCATTCGGGTTGAATTGGAGAACTCATCACTTGGCACATAAACATCCAACCCAAGCCCAAATCGGACGCATGATCGCGAAGCACCGCACCCAGCGTAATCTGACCCAGGAAGAGGTGGCTGAACGCCTGGGGATCGGCAGCGAAGCCATTTCGCGCCTTGAGCGGGGTGTAGTGGAGCTTTCCGTGGTCAAGCTGATGCAACTAGCGGACATCTTCGACTGCCGGATGGATGAACTGCTGACGGAGTCGAGCAATCGTCCCAATGACCAGGGCCAGATGATCGCGGGTCTGCTGAACGGCCTTCAAGAAAGCGACCGTGCCTTTGTCCTGGCTACCGTCCAGCAATTGGCTGCTCATCTCGCCAACAAATAAGCTCATTCACTCGTATTCGATCTAGAGGGTTGCCCTCTGTCTTGACGTCATCCTTCCCTCTCTGCTGTAGTACCTTTCGGATCACCGCCAACGGCGACCCAAGACCGATTCGCTCCGGGTAGCTCGGTCGGACTCCTGGAGTTCGGAGCCTTCTCTTCTGCGGAATTTCATTCCCGCTTTGTGCTCGACCTGATCGCAGTGGCGGATGACCACTGTTGCCTCTACCAGGCAATAGCGGTCATCCGCTTCAGCGATCGTATTCAGTCCCGGAGCTCGCCGGGGAAACACTGGGCACCCTTTGTGCGCGGATGCGTGCCAGCATGTCCCGACCCAGGCCACGACAAGGGTCGGTTGGCGAATCATGGCGCAGTTAAGTCAAGTTTTGCGAGGAGCTTGTCGACTGCATCAGACCGCCTAAGGTGGCTCTTCTATTCGTTGCCCGGCACTCTGCCGGGCTTCGCTTTTCCGCTGATTGCCTCTCCCGCAATTTTACTAAATCGGTCTACGGCGCCTTGAAACTTCCCGGTGACAGTTCCATACAAGGAACAAGAACACGTCCAGGCCAACCTAGACTGTGTGAAACTTAAAGATCTGCCCGTTTGTTTGCTGCCAAAGACATTTGTTGGGGATAGTACCGCCAGGCTTGTTCAACCGAGATGTACTCATTTTTAATATCGTCCTGGATCGCCTCAAGGCTCCGTCTATGAGCCGGGCCCCAGCCACCGCCGTTGGCGGTGACCAGACGCAACAAATCCCCTTTTTGAAGCGCCACACGATTGGCTCTACTGAATCGCTCGGTCTTCCCTTGTATACGAACGACCTCAGCAAAATTGCATGAGCCTTCCTGCCCCTCATCAACCCCCCATGGCGGAGTAGAACCTCGCCCGAAAAATGTCGAGACCCATGCCTTGGGTGACAAGATTCGATAATCGAGCATCACGCCTCTTCCGCCACTGTGACGACCCGCCCCACCCTCTTCGTGATGAAATCCATACCGCTCGACCAGCACTTCGTAACAGCGCTCCGTCAGCTCTACCGGAATGTTGCTGGTTTCACCGTTACCGACGCAAAACTGACCGCTCTCCCCATCCTTGTCATGGCCCGCTCCCCAACCGCCTACCAATGGCTGGACCAATAGATATTCGTCATTGGTAATAGAATGCCGACCGTTCAGGACCATTGAGCATACGGAACCAAGTTGCCCGGCGATCAAGCGATCCGGCAGCAATTGCGCCAGTGCCCGGCGCAACACATCGGCGGCCGCAACCATCGACTCGAAGTACGCTGACACCGGCGCCGGGCGCTGAGCCGTGCAGATAGTGCCGGGAGGGCAGATCACTTCGATTGGGCGGAAGCACCCGGCATTAGCTGGAATCCCTGGCCGGACGACCCCCATAAACACTTCACGCACGGCGGACTGAAGACCGCACAAAGTATTGTTGATCGGCCCTTGTGCCTGCAGGCTTGAGCCGGTGAAGTCAGCAATGAAGCGGCCCTCACCTATTTCCACCTTGACCTTTACCGTGAACGGTCCGTTGCCTAGACCATCCTCATCAATGACATCTTCGGCATGAAAGGTCCCCTTAGGAAGACTCTCAAATGCCGCCAACACCATCGCTTCACCGTGTTCCAGCAACCGTTCGATGGCATCAAGAGTGGTTTCTTCACCGTATTTAGCCACGATCGACAGAAGTCGACGCTCCCCTACGCGCAAGGCGGCGGCGCAGGCATGCAAATCGCCAAGGGTCATGTCTGGCAAGCGTACATTGGCCGCAATCATGTCTACCACGGCCTGATTGATGCGCCCCCGGTCATAGATCCTTACAGTAGGAAACTGCAAACCTTCCTGATAGATCTCTGTCGCGTCGGAGCTGAAGCTGCCAGGGTCTTTCCCGCCGACCTCAGTCCAGTGTGCCTTGTTGGCGGTCCAGGCTATTAATCGCTCCTCATGGAACACCGGCATGATCATCGACACGTCGGAAAGATGCGTCCCGCCGCCGCCGTATGGGTCATTGGTAATAAACATATCGCCCGGAAGAATGTCAGCCGGAGGGAATTTTTCCATCACGCTGCGCACTGCACCGTCCAGCGTGCCGATGAAGCCCGGGATACCGTTGCCTTGTGAAATCAATTGCCCACGTGCATCGGTGAGGCCGATGCCGTAATCCAGCGCCTCATAAATGATCGGGCTCATGCTGGTGCGCTTGAGAGCAATGAACATCTCTTCGCCGATAGCAACCAGGGCGTTTTTGATGATCTCGCGTGTAAACGGGTTGGCGTTATTCATGCCAGAACCTCCTGCACATTGATGTGGATATGAAGGCCGCCGTATATATCGACCTCAAGCCGATCACCCGGACGAACCACCGTGGTCGTGGTTGCTTCTTCTATGATCGCCGGGCCATTTATCTGCATGCCACTGAGCAAGGCTGTGCGCTGGTAGAGGGGTGTTTTAATCGATTGTTCAGGTTCGAACTCGACCCAGCGTCTTCCACTCAGTGCGTTTTCGGCAGTACCCGAAGTACTCACGCCGATGGGGGCCATAGGTGTTTTAGGTACAGAGCCAAACGCCACCAGATGGAGGTTGACTATCTCCACAGGCAAGTCCAGACGGAAGGTATAAGCCTGCTCGTGTCGAGCGTGAAAACGCTCAAGTATCGGCAGTAAATGCGGCTCCTCGAGGGCGACCTTGACGGTGTGTTCCTGTCCGGCGTATCGCGCGTCAATGTGCCATTCGAAACGAAGCTTTTCGCGAGACATTCCATCGTTATCAAATTCTGCTTCAGCCTTTGCCTGGAGCGTGGCGAAGGCTTCGACCAGATGCTGCAAGCTCTCGTCGTCGAGCCGTTGAAGATGGGTTTGGATGTAATCGCGACGTGAGTCGAGCATCAGCATGCCCCAGGCAGAAAAGACTCCGGCGAATGGCGGAATGATGACTTTCGGAATCCCCAACTCAGCAGCCAGAGCACAGGCATGCAGTGCGCCGCCGCCACCGAAGGCCATTAAGGCGAAGTCGCGCGGATCGTGACCACGATTCACCGAAATCAGCTTGAGTGCGTTGACCATGTTGGCGTTGGCAATCTGTAGTACACCGTGCGCCAGGAGCTTGGGTGATACACCGATCCGTTCGCCCAGTTGAGCAAAAGCCCTCTCCACGGCGCAGGTATCCGGCGTGATTTCCCCACCTGCAAAGTCGTTCGGGTTGATCCGACCGGTATAAAGATTGGCATCCGTTGTAGTTGGCGCCACCCCACCTCGTCCATAGGCAACAGGGCCAGGAGTCGAACCGGCACTTTGAGGTCCCACCCGCAAGCTGCCCGCTGCATCGATCCAGGCCAGACTGCCTCCGCCGTTACCGATTTCAACGATATCAACCACCGGAGTCATGATCGGATAACCGGCACTGACAGCCGTTTTCTCAATGACGTAATCGTTGCTGATTTCCACTTGGCCCTGATGAATGAGAGAACACTTGGCAGTGGTACCGCCGATATCCAGTGCCAACAATTGGTTTTCGCCAATCAACTGGCCGTACGCCTGAGCCCCAAGGATGCCACCGACCGGGCCGGACTCCACCAGGCTGATCGGGTCCTGCTTGGCGGCGTTGACTGGAGAGATTCCGCCGTTGGATTTCATGATGAACGGAACAGGTTGGAGGCCACTGTCTGACAGATGCCTGGACAGGTTATCCAGATAGTCCCGAGTAGCGGGCATGACATAGGCCGATAACACAGTGGTATTGCTACGCTCGTACTCACGTAGGGCACGGCTGACCTGATGTGACGCGATCACCGCGACCTGCGGCCAGAGTTGTTTCACGGCGGTCATCAACTGTTGCTCATGCACCGGGTTGCAATAGGCATGCAGCAGGCAGATCGCAATAGCTTCAACGCCCTCCTCGCGTAAGGTATCGAGCATTGTCGGCAGGGTTTTCAAATCCAGCTCGGTGATCACCTCGCCGCGATAATTCAAGCGTTCACAAATCTCGAGACGTAGATGACGCGGGACGAAAGGTGGCGGCTTGCGGTAGTAGGCGTTGAATATATCCGGCGTGTTGCCACGAGCGATCTCTAGCACGTCACGGAATCCACGGGTGGTGAGCAAGGCTGTTTTAACGCCTTTGCGCTCAGTCAACGTATTGATCACCACAGTGGAGCCGTGGGCAAAAAATGCTATGTCGGCATAACTGACACCGCTTTTTGCAACGGCATTGAGCAAGCCTTGTTCGAAATCAGGCGGCGTGGTGTCGACCTTAACCGCATGGATCACGCCGTTCTCTAGGTAAACAAGATCAGTAAAAGTGCCACCGATATCGGTAGCCACACGAATGGTCATAGGTCCTCCGGCGTAACATTCAAATCAAACCGACAGGCGAGCCTGCCGGTTCCTGGGGCATCAGAACGTGTGAGAAATGGCGAATATCAATCGTCCGTCGTTACGTAGGTATTCACCACTGTTGGCAAAGCGGCCCGACAAGTCAGTGTCGACCCAGCTCAATTTCGTATTCACCGGGCCAAAGCTGCGTTTCAGAGCGATCTCCCAGTTTGTGTATTCGTGGCCGCCAGTGACCTCACTGTCGCGGAAATACTCACCGTAGGAGTGTCCGGCCAAGAATGTCAGATCGATTTGCAACGGAAGATTGAAGGTGTAATCAGCCGCCACGTAGCGGGACGCCTTGGACGAACTGATCAAATCGTTGGAGTAGTAGTAATAGGCATTGAAGTTGCCGTAGCCGAGGCTGAATCCAACTTCTGGATAGTCGATGTTGTAGTTAGTCGACGGGAAATAATAGTAGTAGCCAATCACGCCATAACGCAGCCCGTTTTCCAACTGACCGTTATAGCCACCGTAGAGATCGACCTCGACATTTGCACCATCGTCATAGGGATCGCCGCTCTTGTAGCTATCGGTGCTGGAAACCCAGGTGCCAACAAATGCACCGCTTGCGGCGGTCCAGTCCAGACTCATGCTCAAGGCCGGTTTTTTACCGGAATAACCGATGCCACGGGTTTGATATTCGGAGGTCAATGCAAGCGTACTGGAGACTTCTGCATGAGCAGCACTGCTGAATGCCAGTATCGCCAACAACACGAATTGAAAGATTTTCAAAGGATCTGCTCCTGAACTTTTAGGTTTTTTTATGCGTTACGGTTGGCAGAAAAAGGACAAGACGAGCCTGTCTAAAACTTTCTTGTTAGGGTATTCACTGAAAGATGGGCACGGCTTCGCTCGGGACGAGTCCCGGGTCACAGGGTTGGCTTAAGGGGCGAGTTTGCTAACGAGATAACAGGGACGCAGAAACGGGGTGCAACCGGCAAAGCATCAGGTACGCCACAAGGGCAACCAGCAGCGAATCTAGCGTGGGTTGCGAAGTCAATGTCCAGCCTTCAAAGGATGTCATCCAAGCGACACCGCTGGCTAATGCCCAACTGAACAGCGCAGGCCAGCCAAACGCTGCTGATTGCATCAAAGCCTCGACGTCATAGCGTTGGCGACGCATCAGGAAAAAGTCCGTCACATATATGCTCGCCAATGGTGGAATCACGATGCTCAACGCCATGACGAAATCCAGGAAATGCGTCATGAATCCACCCACCGCCAGTGCAGTCGCGAGCAGACTTCCGCCTACCGTCAATTTCCAGCTTGCGGTACGGCTAATCGTCGCCAGTGTTAGCGTCGCGGAATAAAGATTAGCGGTGTTGGTAATCCAAGTGGAGAACACCAGTACCGTCAGGGCCGGCAACAATACGCCCAGACTTGCCATGATCAGCATGATTTCGGTTTGATTGGTGATGATCGACAGCAAACCGCCGATGATCAGCACGAAGGGAAAGCCTACGGCCATACCAAGGATGGCGATCAACGCATCTTTTTCCGTACGGGCATAGCGGGTGAAATCCGGCATCAGTACCGGTGTGAGAATGACCATGCCGATAGTGCTGGCGATGGCCAGTGCGAGGCTATCACCAGCCCCCATGAATCCCGCCAGTTGGCCCGACGACGCCCGCTGCAACCCTAGATAAAGCGCAAACAGCATGAACAGCGCCATTAGCGGCACCGAGTAAATTGACAAACGATCCAGGCCACGCAATCCGTAAATGGCCATGAGTGTCATCAGAACGCTGCCCCATATACAGTGGACCCACGCAGGTGTGCCTAGACCCCAGGCGCTCTGCAAGGCGCTGGATATGGTGCTGCCGAAGATATCTACCGTAGCGGCATAGAACCCCAGCAACGTGACGGCCATGGTCAGGTTGATGAGCTTTGCACCATGGCGACCGAAGGAAAACTGGAGAATCATGTAGGTACTTAGCCGTGTCCGCACACCGACCAACGCGGTCAATGCACAGAGCAACCCAAGCACTGCGCATACTCCGACAAAAACCAGCGATGCGGTGGAGAAGCCGACTTTCTGAGTCACATCAGCGCCTAGCCAGAACACTGGCAAGGTCATTCCAATCCCGAAAGTAATGAGCGCCAGTCCGGTTCCGGAAACTGTTTCAGACTGGGGGACGGGTCTGCGATCATACCCGTCAGGAATTGCTTTTTCTGTGCTGCTCATGCTCGCCCCTATACTGGCAATGTCTGATCTTCCACGATAAGCAGAAGGCAAACTGATTATTAGAATTGCTATGAGGCGCTCGCGAACGCTGGAAATATCTTGCCAGCCCGCCGGGAAATCTAACTGCGCTTTTGCGGGGGCCAGCGAAAATTTTCAACGGTTATTCAGCACGAAACTGCAGGTTGTTCGGTGGGACTTGCCTCAGCAACCATCCTGCGACTTCCGGCTCCAGATCCGGAGCCAAGGCAACCCAGACACTGCGTTGATAGTCATCAACCCACTGTGCCTCGACCTGACTCAGCATTCCACGCTCAATCAGTTCATTGGCCAGCGGGGCTAAGGTCAAAACGCGGAAGCCAAGAAAACCGGGATGTTTCTCGACTTCAACCACTTCATAGAGATTCTCGATACGAATACCTAGCTCACCGGGCAAATAAACGCCTGGCTCAATGGATGTCACCATCCCTACTTGAAGAGGCACCGCACTGACGTGGGTTGCAATTCTGTGAGGTCCTTCATGCACATGCAGGTAGCTGCCGACTCCATGCCCCGTGCCATGGGCATAGTCCAGACCTTCACGCCACATCACCTGACGCGCAACGCTATCGAGTTGTTGACCACTGGTTCCTTTGGGAAAAATGCAAGTTGCCAAGGCAACATGTGCGCGCAATACAGTGGTATAGAGAAGCTGCTGCCTTGCGGTGGGGGAACTGCACGCCAACACCCGGGTTACGTCGGTGGTGCCTTGCGGGTATTGGCCACCGGAATCGATAAGCAGTAGCTCCCCTCTTTTCAGTTTTGCGGCCCGCCCTGGTTTGGGCAGGTAATGCGGCTGCGCACCATTGGCGCCGGTAGCAGCAATGGTCTCGAAACTCACGCCGCGGTAATCGGAGTGCAAGTTGCGCCAGCGTTCTAGAGACTCGACTACTGATAACTCGCTCTGCCCGAGAAACCTTTCGCATCGGTGGTAGAACTCGTAAAGAAACCGGCACAGCGCAAGCCCATCGATACGATGCGCTTCACGACTGCCTTGCAGTTCGGCCGCTCGCTTACAGGCCCGTAGCAAAAGCAGAGGGTTCGGCCCATCAGAAATTGAACAGCCTGCTGACTCGAACAAGCGGTAGACAGCTGCCGTGCAGCTACGACGATCAATCAATACCCGCCGGCAACCGACGTCAACGAGGTGTTGAATGAGTGTATTCAGCATCTGCGGTGGGCGTATCGTCACCTCCTCTGGCAACCATCCTTCAGGCAGTTGGAGTCGGGCTGCATCAATAAACCAATCAAGCTTGCCATCGGCGTATAACATCCCGAAGCTGAACGGTAATGGCGCAATAGCAATGTCCTGTCCGCGCACATTCAACAGCCAGGCCAACATATCCGGCGAAGGCAGCCACAAAGCATCACACTGTGATTCGCGCAATTTGTCAGTGAGTTGCCCGAGTTTGTCTTCAACAGCAGCACCGGCATATTCAAGTGCCCAGGCAACCACCGGGCTGGCCGACGCCGTGGGACGATCCGACCAGCATTCATCCACTGGATTTTCGAGAGTGTCTTGCCAGATGAAACCCGATTGCGTAGCCATGAACTGCCAACGGGTATACTCATCGATGCTGTGCAACCTAGCATCACAGGCAACGGTGGCACCGGGATGAAGCTGTTCACGCAGCCAGCTGAATAGACTTACATCGTCCAGCGTCAGCGTATCGAGTTGCCCTCCGCACTCCTGGCGGGCCTGCTCCGTATAGCGGCCATCGATCAGTAGCGCGGCACTCTTTTGTGTCAACACCGCCAGTCCCACGCTGCCACTGAAACCGCTCAGCCAGAGCAAGCGTTCGTCGGCAGGCTGAAGGTCCTCATTCAGATAGATATCACTTCGAGGCAATAAAAAAGCGTCGAACTGATGAGTCGCCATGACCGCCCGTACACGCCCATAGCGATCCATCACACACCTCGCTGTTGGCGGTAAGCACGCACAATCGCGATCTCGCCCTCAGGAGCCAAATACTCCTGCTCTCCAGCACATGCCCAGATCGCCTCAACTACTTCCATGCCTGTGCAAACTTGCCCAAACACCGCGAACCCCAAGCCATCGGGATGGCGAGCACCTCCATGATCGAAATGCGGCTGGTCCCCCAGGCAAATGAAAAAATCGCCTTCAGCACTGTTGGGACCGTCACGCCCTAACGACAAGGTCCCGTGACGGTGTGTCAGCCCGGTTTGCAGAGTGCTTTCGAGTTCGATCATCGGAAAATTATTTGGGTCCAATGGTCGCGTGCCACCGTGAATAACACTAATGCGCACCGGGTCTTCAGGTTGTTGATTAGACGGACTGACGATGCGAAAAAAGCTGCTGCCGTCATAGCGGCCGCTGTCAACATAGGCTAGAAAGTTAGCAGTGCTCAGCGGTGCCTGCTCACCATGCAACTCGACGGTAAAACATCCCAGAACAGTTTCTAGTGTGACGTACGTAGGTGTAGACATGGCTGTTCTCCCTCAGGATAAAATCACCATTGTCCGCAAAGAAGACAGTGCAAAAAATCGAGATAACCGGTCAGCATTGAACATGCTGCGGGATGCCACCGCCCTTACCGCAGATTATGCAGAATGCGTGTGATCATTCACGCCACATCAGGTTCTCCAAAGGATAGCCTGCAAACCATTTGGTTTTATCGAGGATGATACTGCTGCTGATTTTGAGAATGTTCGGATTTTCATCCAGAAGCTGCTCACAGAGTGCGTTGAAGTCCGTCACTGTCGAACATGTCGCTAGGGCGATGTAATCAAACTCACCGTCTACCTTCAGGCAGTCAACCAGCTCACGGCGCTTGGCGATGAAACGCTCGAATTGAAGACGCAAGTGTCCCGCGTGATCACGCAGACTGAACATGACATATGCCATAACGTTGATGCAGATTGCATCAATGTCAATCGAGGCCATGTACGCCCGTATATACCCTGCATCCTCCAGCGCCTTAGTCCTTTGCAGACAGGCGCTAGGAGAGAGGTTAATCTTTTCGGCCAACTCTAGATTGCTGATCCGTGCATTATTTTGCAGATTCTCGAGGATGGCCCGATTGATCCGATCCAGCTTTACTCTTTTCATGCGGCCCTTACCTCAAATCAACGATCAGCCCGACCTCGTACGGGCGGAGGTCTTTATCAGATTGGCATGAGGCCGGGAATCTGGATAGTCCATGACCATCGGATTTCCATTTCGGATCACAAAACGCTGAGACACTGCATCCGGTCAGGTGCGCTCAAACTATCAAATTTTGCCTCCTTAAAAATGTCCGACTGGTCAACTTCTCGCTTTTTCATTCCAATCACTGCCACTGTGTTCTGGTCTAAAAAAAGCGGATTGCAACGCCTTGACGTTCTCCTTTGTCGGGCTTATACAAGAGGCGTAGTTCGCTGTCGTTGACAGCCCAGGTAGCCAGAACCTTCAAGGCTACGCCACGCTCGTGGTGGTTTACCCAAGTGCGATCAGCGTTCGGAGGCTCGCACGACTACCGCTTCAGCGGTGATGAATGCCCACTACCCTAGGTCCGCAGACCACTGCTGCGGACTCTCTTCTGCTGCACCGCTATTCCCCAGGCGCATCGTTCTGTTTGTCATCGGCTTGCCGGTGGCGTGTCGTCATCGCTTGCCTTCACCTTACCACCCTGACGGGGCTCACTTCCCCGTCAGGGGTTGTGCGTCGCCGTTTTCCCTCGAAAGGAGAACCACCATGGCCCACGCCAACCAATCCCAAGAAGCGACCTCTTACTTCAATCTGCACACCGTCGGTATCGGCTACCTCAACCGTGTTCGTGAAGTACAAGTCCGCCGCGGCCAGCCGTTCATGGCCTGCGATATCGCCGCCCTGCACGGTGCAACCGATGCGGTCGAGTACACCCGCTTCGACTGCAAAGTCGCTGGAGGTGAAGCTGAACGCTTAATTCGTCTCTATATGGACGCCGTCAAAGCCGAGAAAAAGGTCTTGCTGTCGTTCCGTATCGGCGACCTGTGGATTGACCCATTTCTCTATGAGAAAGGCGATAAACAAGGCCTGCCGGGTGCCAGCCTGAAAGGTCGTCTGCTGTTCATCGACTGGATCAAGGTCAATGGCACGTTCGAGTACAAAGCGCCTGCCAGGCAGGAGGCAACAGCACCTGCTGAGCAAGCGCCAAACAGTGAGCCATCCCCAACGTCGGCCGATGCCGAATCTGAGGATACCGACAACCCAACAGAATCCAGGATTGAACCTGAATCTCCACCCACTCCCCGCACGGCCCGCCGTGTCGCCACACGTACTGTTCAGTCCGCCTGAACAATTCACGATGTTTTACATCAAGGCGCTCAATCGAGCGCCTTTTCTTCAGTCAGCACGGGAGAACCAACATGGAATCCTTCTGGCTTTGCGACGACTGCCTGTTCGCTGCGGCTTACGAGGACTACAGCACGTTATCGCTCTACTACACGACGGATGAGATCGAGAAACGCATCGCCGGTCTCCATCAGGAACTGGTTCGATTAATGCCCATCAGTGCCGACTTCGATCCCGAAACTGGCCGTGGAATAAGAACCTTCTCCCCATTGCCCTGCGACGGTTGTGACTCACACCTGCCCGGACAACGCCACCGATTCACTCGGCTGTAAACAGCGCGTCATCGGGCAATGCCCGTGACTCTATACCCACCTCGGGGACACCACTCCCCTCGGGTGTGTACCCCCGGATTGTTCCCTTCGGAGGTACCCCATGAGCACCCAACTCACGCTGATTGAAACCTCGGATGTCGAGGCTGATCGCATTGCCCAAGAAAACCAGCTGATCGAAGAAGCGCTGCATATTCTGGATCGTCGACTGTTCACCCGCGGCCCCGGCCTAACGTCACCCGACACCGTGGCCTCATACCTAAAACTGCATATTGCGCCACAAGAGCATGAAGTCTTCGGTGTGATTTTTCTCGACGCCCGCCATCGCGTTCTGGCATTCGAGATCCTCTTTCACGGGAGCATCGATGGCGCCAGTGTTTACCCCCGCCAAGTTGTCAAGCGCTCCCTGGCACATAACGCAGCAGCTGCCATTGTCGTTCATAACCACCCCTCCGGTTGGACGGAACCCAGCCTGGCGGATCGCGCCTTGACCGAACGGTTGAAAGAGGCCTTGGACTTGATCGAAGTGCGCGTATTGGATCACTTCATCGTAGGCGAAGGTCGTCCTCTCTCCCTCGCCGAGCATGGCTGGCTTTAACCCTCAATAGGCGTCTTCGGACGCCTTGTTCATTTCCTTCTGGAGAACCCAGTTCATGAACCCTTCACCCCAACTCCCAGCTCTGCTGGAAACCTCAAACCCATTTGCTCGCGGCTACGACAACTTGCATATCGAACGACTGCTACAGATCACCTACGCAAATGACTGCCCTCCCTGCTTTCGCTCCGTAGACGACGCGCAATCCCATCTGCCCGACGATGCGTTAGAACAGTTTCCCTGCGTGTTCAATGATGACTTCGCTCTGATCAGCGAGGGTCAGCCCATTCCGGATGAACTGGATGAACGCTTCCAGTCAACCGGGCTGGTGCGGCAAGTGATCTATGCCGTGACGGGCGAGATGCTCAACGAGCGACATCACGTCGGTGACCTGTACTCCCTGGAAGAAGCCCAAGCCACGGTCCATCGTTTGAGCTTCGAAACGGGCCACTACAGTCGAGCCTGGGAGATCAGTACCGCACACCTCACTGACGAAGCATTGCGCCACTTGGAAAGCCGGGTTGACAATTTTGACTCCAAGCCAACCGGACTGCTGTTTGAACCCTTTGCCCTGCCAGACTGCAATGGCGTCGGATGTAAGCTGATCGGCACGCCCTGGACCGACGATAACTTGGTTACGATCGAGGGCAATCCTTACTCGTCGTTGAGGCAAGAACAGCTCGACGCCGGTACGCCGGAGGCTTTGGTCAACGTACTGTATCTGGCAGCATTGGCGGATGTGAGGCTGTTGATTTTCGACCCCGAGGCTGCCGTCTTGGATGGGCTCGCCATTTATGACGAAATAGCAACGCGTTCAACTTAAACACGACCCGTCTTGAATCAACTTACTCACTGAATCGCTCCTTCACCTCATGTCAGGTTCTGCACTGAATCTGACATGAGGTTTTTTCCATGGAGCGTTTTTTCACGCCTGTCTGCCTGCTGGGCTTGTTGAGTGCCTGCACGGCGCAAATCCCAACCCCATTGCCGACTAAGCCAGAGATTGACAGTAGCTCCAATCGACCCCAGTTGTCGCGGAGCCGGGCCGACGAAAGCCATCCGTCAGAGCTCCGCTATGGCCGCTATACGCTGGTCAGCACCGAGCCCACCACGGAGCAACGTGATCTTCTCGCTCAAATCATTGACGTGAGCATTCCGTCCAACCTGAATCCCTCGGTACAGGAGGCGATGCACTACGTGCTGCAGCGCTCAGGTTATTCGCTCTGCCCTGCTGCCGAACCAGTAAAGATACTTTTCACCCGGCCTCTGCCCGCAGCCCATTACCGGCTCGGCCCGATCCCATTACGCAGCGCACTGCAGGTACTGGCTGGCCCCGCCTGGCAACTCACGACCGATGAGGTCAGCCGTTCGGTCTGCTTCGAACGGGAGAAAAATGATGCTGGCATCGTGCGGGTCACACCGACCTCATCCCATCAGTCGGAGGCACGCCCATGAAAGCCTCGACATTCCAAACCCTCATTGTCGGCTCACTTTGCCTGGCGGTCTCCGGGCTGAGTGGTGGTTTGTATAACCAGTATCAACGCGTGACCGAGCTGGAAAATGCGAGCGCCCAACGCCTACAGACCCTGGATACCCTGCAACGTGATTCAAGCACCCTCTTGGATGCACAGGAGAAGCTGCAGTACGCACTGAAAGACCTGAAGCAGATGGTCGATTCCGGTGAGCAACAGGCCAATACCCTCGATCCAATGTTGGATCAATGGGCGCAGGAGATACAGGAACTGCGCGACGGTTTGGCAGACCGTGCCACCGCCGCCGACATGATCGCGCTACGCGCACGACTTGAGCGCGTCGAGCAGCAACTCCTGGACATCAAGACCCAGCCACCACTCCCACCACCGACGCCCTCCTCGGCCAAGCCGAAAAAAGTCGCTCGCGCCAAGCCTGCCCCGCTCTCGCCGCCATTCTCAGTGCTGGGTGTTGAATCTCGCGGTGGCGAGCGCTTTCTGGCGGTAGCTCCTCCTGATAGTCGCTCACTCAAGGATATCCAGTTGCTGCACAACGGCGAGCAGCTCGGCACATGGCAGCTGAAGGTGCTGGAGCAGAGCACGGCCATCTTCGTGGTGACCGCTCAGCCAGAACAGACCGTGCAACTCCCTTGAGAAGCGATTATGAACCGAGCGCTACTGCCCCCCATCGTCTGTCTCGTTTCATTGCTTAGCACGGGAGCTGCGATGGGCAACCCTGTCACGACACCGTCGCGGATCCAAGACACACAGTCCACTCCGCTGGGGCGCTCGCACTCTGAACAGGCGGCAAGCTGGGATCTAACGGAGCAAGAGTGGACACGCTTCGAACAGATCCAAGCCGGCCCGCGTGGCTTCTGGAGCCCGAATATCGATCCGCTGACTGCGCTCGGCGTCGAGGCAGAGACCGACCAAGAGCGCCAGCGCTATGCCGAATTGCAGGTAGCGCTGGAAGCCAAACGCGTCGAGCGCGAGTTGGCTTACCAAAACGCTTACACCGCGGCTTGGGCCAAGCTGTTTCCTGGGCTGTTGCCGATTCAGGGTATGGCATCCCCGCCCCCTGCCAGCTCATCGGTAGAGCCGCGCCAAGCTCTGTTTGTCGAGGACCACTGCCCAGCGTGCACCGCTGAAGCGCAGCGTCTGCAAAGCAGTGATACGGCGTTTGATATTTACCTGGTGGGCAGCCAGGGCGAGGACGAACATGTCCGTGGCTGGGCCCGGCAAGCAAGCATTGATCCGAGCAAGGTTCAACGTCGGCAAATCACCCTGAACCATGATCGTGGTCGCTGGTTCAGCCTGGGTGCCCCTAGACCATTACCCGTCACATTTCAGCAGGTGAACGGACAATGGCAACGTCTCGATTGATTGCTATTGCGTTCCTGCTGACGGTACACGCCGTCCGGGCGGACGAACTTCCGCCTCCGGCTTATCAACTGGCAGCGCATGACGCCAACGTCCCTTCCACGGTGTTGTTCGCGATTGCCCTGCAGGAGAGTGGTGCCCGCCTCCGTGGTCGACTGCTGCCCTGGCCTTGGACACTGAATATTGCCGGTAGCCCTTACCGCTTCGCCACTCGTCAGACCGCCTGTCACGCCTTGCTTCAGGCGCTTGCACGGTATGACGCCAAGCGGGTCGATGCCGGGCTTGGGCAAATCAACCTGGGTTATCACGGACAACGTTTTTCCAGTCCCTGCGAAGCCCTTGAACCCTACCGCAATCTGGCCGTGACTGCCGCGCTGCTACAAGGGCATTACGCCGTCACCGGTGATTGGGTATCAGCAGCCGGACGCTATCACCGTCCCGCAGGAGGAGTGCCGGCGGAGCGTTACCGCGCCGGCTTTACCCGCCAACTCGACAGGCTTTCCTTCAAACAGGGCACACCACCATGAAACGAATCGCCATTGCCTGTTATTTCACCCTGCTCTTGTCACCTTTCGCCCTACCGGAACTGACCATAGCCGGGGATCAGCCTAGCGACTTCACCCGCCCCCATTTTCAGGTCGCCAGGCCGGCAATAAACAACAAGATCCAGCGTGATCGGGCCATTCATGCGGACCTGTCCACATTTGCCGATGAAGCCTGGATACTACCCGTCCGCAGCTCTCACTTGAGCCCCGGCCAAATCACGTCTCGCGCCCTGAACATGCCGGGCTTACGGCCATTTTTCCTGGTGGGTGAGGATCTCCAGTCACTGACTTGGTTGCGTCAACGCGCGACTGAACTACAGAAAATGGGCGCGGCCGGTCTAGCCGTTGAAGTAACCGATACCGAAGCTTTGGCCCGAATTCGAGCAGCCGCTCCGGACATCACCATCCTGCCGGTCAACGGCAACGACATCGCCACACGCCTGCAGATTGAGCACTACCCGGTCTTGATCACCGCCACCTCACTGGAACAGTGAGTCCAGGTCATGGCTGAGCATGCGATGGAGTCCAAGCTCCGGCCAGCGGTAGAACTGTACACCGTAGCGACCTGCATCGCCGCCGCGGTGTTGTGCGTGTACTCGCCCTGGGCTGTAGCTCTATCACCCGAGATCGGTCTGGTTGCTGCGCTGGCCTATGCCTTGTTCGGCCTGATCCGACTGCGACAAGCCTGGGAGGTGCTGCGCTATCGGCGCAATATCCGTCGGTTGCCCCGCTACGAACTGACCAGCCGGCAGATTCCGGTCAGCCGCAAGCGTCTGTTCATGGGCCGCGGCTTTCGCTGGACCCGCCTGCACACCCAGCGCTTGGTCGAGGCGCAGGATCCGGCTGTCGCGCACTATGTCGACCAACCTCCCCGTTATCGCCTGGCCTGCGGACTCGAACGTCGACTGGAACATGCACCGTTTCCACTCTCGACATTGGCGCGTGTCACGGCCTGGGACAGCGCTTTCAATCCGGTGCGCCCGTTACCACCGGTCGGTGGCTCGTCGCTATTGCATGGGGTCGAGCCCGATGAAACTGAAGTCGGTCTGCCGCTGGGTGAACGAGTCGGACACACCTTGGTGCTCGGTACTACTCGTGTCGGTAAGACGCGACTCGCTGAGGTGTACATAACCCAGGACATTCACCGTGTCGAACATGAGGTGGTCATCGTCTTCGATCCGAAGGGTGATGCAGACCTACTCAAACGCATGTACGTCGAAGCCAAGCGGGCTGGCCGAGAGAAGGAGTTTTATGTGTTCCATCTGGGCTGGCCAGAGATCTCCGCTCGCTACAATGCGGTAGGACGCTTCGGGCGCATTTCGGAAGTGGCGTCACGCATCGCCGGGCAACTCAGTGGTGAAGGCAACTCGGCCGCCTTCCGCGAGTTCGCCTGGCGTTTCGTCAATATCATCGCCCGTGCCCTGATCGAGCTGGGCCGGCGTCCGGACTACCTGCAGATCCAGCGACATGTGGTCAACATCGACGCGCTGTTCGTCGAATACGCCCAGCAGTTTTTCGCCAGAACCGATCCGAAAGCGTGGGAAGTGATCGTCCAGCTTGAAGGCAAGCTCACCGAGAAGAACATTCCCCGGCACATGGTGGGACGCGAAAAGCGGGTGGTGGCCATCGAGCAATACCTGGCGGCGAAACGGGTGTTTGATCCAGTAATGGACGGATTGCGTTCGGCGGTGCGTTATGACCGCACCTACTTCGACAAAATTGTTGCCTCGCTTCTACCGCTGCTGGAGAAACTTACCACCGGTAAGACCGCCCAGTTACTAGCCCCCAACTACACCGATCTGGATGATCCACGGCCGATCTTCGACTGGATGCAAGTCATCCGAAAACGCGGCATCGTTTATGTCGGCCTCGATGCACTGACCGATGCCGAGGTGGCTGCCGCCGTGGGCAACTCCATGTTCGCCGACTTGGTCTCGGTCGCGGGCCACATCTACAAACATGGCATTGATCACGGCCTGCCCGCATCGGGCAGCAGCAGTGAGAAGCTGCCGATCAACCTGCACGCTGATGAGTTCAACGAGTTGATGGGCGATGAGTTCGTTCCGCTGATCAACAAGGGTGGCGGTGCCGGCATTCAGGTGACGGCCTACACCCAAACCCTCAGCGACATCGAAGCGCGAATCGGTAACCGGGCCAAGGCCGGCCAGGTGATCGGCAATTTCAACACCCTGCAGATGCTACGCGTGCGTGAAACCGCTACCGCGGAGTTACTCACCAAGCAGTTGCCTATGGTGAATGTACTTACGAAAACGCTGGTGTCCGGTGCCACCGACACCTCCGATCCCGACGCCAACACAGACTTCACTTCGTCTTCGCAGGATCGCGTCAGCAGCACCAGCGTGCCGTTGATCGAGCCCGCTCACATCGTGAGCTTGCCCAAGGGGCAGATGTTCTCCTTCCAGGTCGGTGGGCAGCTCTGGAAAGTCCGTATGCCTTTGCCTAAGCCCTCCAACGATGATGCCATGCCCAAGGACCTGCAAGAGCTTACCCAGCGGATGCGGGCCACTTACAACGAACAGGCGGGCCAATGGTGGAGTGCGAGCGGTGGCGGCCCAACAACCAACTTCGATCTGGATCAGGTGGGGTAGCCCGCCCCGCTACAGGTTTTGACTCAGCAAACACTTATTCGGCAGGCGCCGTGGCAGCATCAACTTAACGGTGCGCAATGGAGTAAAGGATGGCGACTTCCGTACAGAACACGCCGCCACAACCGATCCAGCGCCCGGGATTGATCATCTCGGTTATTGGCTTGGTCTTACGCATTATCGGTTTGCTGATCGCCTCGTTGCTGTTCTCGATACTCATCGAGTTCGCCGGTTTGCTGCTGTTCTGGGGTGATCTGGGTTGGCGGCACAGCCAAGCCATGTTGGCGAACGAACTGGGCTGGCTGAGTGAGCACTTCAAATCTTCTCTCATCCTCCAACAACCTGGACAGACGATTGTCCAGTGGCTGGATTTTCTTAATCAATGGTTATTGGTCAAGACTGGCTTTGCGGACTTCGCTCGGCAGGCGCGGGTGTCGAGCCAGGGCAACGGCTTCTGGAGCTGGATCAACCAGCTCTACGTAAGCATCGAGGACTTCGTAATGGCCGCTGTGTATGTGGCCTTTACCTTCGTGGTGCGCCTGACAATTCTAGTTCTGGCCACACCGCTCTTCTTGATGGTCATGTTCACTGGTTTTGTCGATGGTTTGATGCGTCGTGACTTGCGAAAATTTGGCGCGGGGCGAGAGAGCAGTTTTGTCTATCATAGGGCTAAGCGTGCAATGACGCCGTTGCTGCTTGTACCTTGGATTGTTTATCTATCGCTGCCCGTTTCACTCAACCCTCTCTTTATATTTATACCGAGCGCCGCGATGCTTGGTGTAACAACGGCAATCACCGCGACGACATTCAAGAAATATCTGTGAAATTTGGCCGTTAAGCGTTCCTCAAGTCATTGGCTATGAGTGGAATTCATACTCGCATTTTTGCAGGCCGTGGCGATTGCCCCCATGAAATCCTTCAATTTAGGCCAAATTCTATCCGCACGTTTTTCATGCTCAGAGAATGGTTTTGAAAACATAAAATTAACCATATCTTTAATTTGGCTCTCCGTATCTGGGGTTCCGAACTCCACTCCCATGCTCTCAATATATGAGTGTCGATGACTCAGGACGTCAGCGAGCGTATCGTCCAGGGTTTGCCCTACCAAAACATAACCGGCTTTCTGCTGATACTGTCGGGAACCATCACAGACTTGCAACATATCAATATCTCCTAGCCCCAATAAAGCACCCTTCCTATTGAAATTATTGAGATCAGCTAAAGCCTCCGCCATTGGGCCACTCCCGATCGGCAGTGCATCGGGGTTATGCTGTGACTGCTGAATTATCGCGCGCTCCACTCGACTAGCGAGTACGAACTTAACATACCAAGCATCAAAATATTTCAAAGGCAAGTCATCAGGTGTTTCACCATACGCAATACCAAAAGGAATTTTCACACCGAAAGGCGCCTTCAAGTCTCTCTTCCAACTCATGCCTTCTATTTTCTTAAAGTATTGCGTAAGGTACATATCGTCAGCATGTACCGCAGCGAGAACTTCCACCAAAGCTTCAACCGACTTAAAGCCGATCCATGTCATGCACAGACCTGTATCAGAGAAATACAGCTGAAGTTCTTCGAGTGCATTTACTGCTTCAGCTGACGTAATATTCCCACGACGCCCCATATGCTCATAAAGGGCTGCCGGTGTCACAGCCAAGTGGGTTTCTCTATCACTCCAGCCTGTTACGAACCTGGTAAACGCGGTATATGATAATGCCTGCAAATCGCGATTCGGCTTAGAGGCTCTATGTTTAAAAGACTGAATAATACTGTTATCGAGAACCAAATACATTGGCCCTTCCAACTCGTAGCTGACCGCGTATTTTCTTGCAAACGTCTCAGTCGACATAAAAAATTGAAAAATCTCTTCGTCACTGCGGCCATGTAAACGCTCCGCGACCTCGACTATAATTTTTTCCTTTACGCCTTCCACTACCACCTTCCTTAACGACAATTTAATAAAACCGATCACACTCAGCTCGAATAATCTGCTGACGTTCACTCTTCCAACGGAGATCTTAATTCCAGACCAACGTCGGGACCACCATAATGTCCATTTCTCCTATGCGTTTGCTCACGCTTGCTGTTATCGCATTTCACAGCAACAGCTTTGCGGCGGGCGGGCAAGAGCAGCAGCTCACTTTAATCCTCCGACAGCTCGATACCCTCGACACGTTAGTACGCAGGGCGCCACGTTTCGAAGCACCAGAATTAAATACACGTTATCGCTTTGACTACCCTCGCCTGACTCAGGATATCCAGCGCATTCGCGAAGGTGTGAAGGGCTATTTATCCCCTTCCCGTGCCCAACCTCGCGACCCCAGTGAACTGTTCGGCGATTACCGCCTCGATACCACGCCACAGAGTCCTCGCCATGAGCATGACTGACGCCCAGACCGCTGCCTTCCAAAACGCCTCCGGCTTTTCGGCGCAGAGCAGTTCGACGCTCTGGCTGTCCCTGGTTCTCGTCCTGACTTTGCTTTGGTGTGCCTGGGTGATTTGGATGGGTTACCGGGGTTGGGCAGCCGGCAGTGTGCGCTTTGGAGCCTTAGGCGGCAGCGCCACGCGTGTGCTGCTCGCTCTGCTCGTTCTGATGTTCTTCACCCTGTCCTAACCCAGGAGATCGCCATCATGCTCAAGTGCCTTTACCCCCTGAAAAACAATCTGCGTGACCGTGCCAGCCAGCGCTTGATCGGTCTGCTGCTGGTGCTTGGTCCGAGCCTAGCTTTCGCCGAGCTCCCCACTATGGAAGCCCCCTCTCGCGGCGAAGGGTCCGGATTGATCGAGACGATCAAAAACTATGCCTACGACGGAGGCATCCTGCTCGGTCTGCTGATCGCCTTACTCGCTTTCCTGGGGGTGGCCTGGCACTCATTGACCGTGTATGCCGACGTGCAAAACCAGCGCAAGACCTGGAAGGACTTGGGTGCAGTGGTCGGCATCGGTGCCTTGCTGGTGGTAATCATCATCTGGTTCCTGACCAAGGCCGCCGCGATTCTGTGAGGTCGACATGAACGACACTATCGAACGCCTTGCCGACGGCACCTTGGTCTTTCTCCCTGAGCGACTCAATCGTGATCCCGCCGTATTGCGAGGGTTGACCAATGATGAGATGTGGGTCGCGCTCGGTGCTGGCGCATTTACCGGCCTAGTGCTGGGTGTTCCTCTGGCGATAGCCACCTCCTCCATTGCCGTGGCTCCAACCAGCATGATCGCAGGCATGGCGATGGTGCTATTTGCCAGTGGCTCACTACTGCGTCGGGCCAAACGGGCTCGCCCCGAGACCTGGTTGTACCGCAAACTCGAATGGGTACTCGCCAGCCGTTGGCGCCTGGGGCGCGGAAGTTTGATTCTCCACTCCGGTACCTGGACGGTTCGCCGTTCGCGGCGACTGCGCCCTGCCCTGTCCCGGTGGCAGCCATGAGCCGCTTCAGGAACAAGGTCGATGCCCAACAGGCTCATATCTTCAGCCTGCGTCTGGCGGTAATGATCCTTGCCCTGGTCTGTGCCGGGCTCTGGTACGGCTGGCGCTCGGCACCGACCGATCTGACCGTGCATGTACCACCGGATCTGCGCTCAGGCAGCACGCGCAAGTGGTGGGATATCCCCTCAGAGAATGTCTATGCCTTTGCCATGTACATCTTTGGCCAACTCAACCGCTGGCCCTCGGATGGCGAGCAGGATTATCGCCGCGCCATCTATGGTTTGCAGTCCTACCTGACACCCTCCTGCAAGGCCTTCCTCGATGGCGACTACGAATACCGCAAGGCCGCCGGCGAACTCCGCCAGCGGGTGCGTGGCGTCTACGAAATTCTGGGCCGAGGCTACAGCGAAGATCCGGAACTCAGGGTCAAGCAACTCG
>Ga0065704_10000423_pt1 | contig 22084 bp, 21 predicted proteins | sample SwiRhicommuniRL2_FD_59091 | JGI IMG/M metagenome (GOLD analysis project Ga0065704, IMG submission 59091) | Switchgrass rhizosphere bacterial communities from Rose Lake, Michigan, USA - RL2 v2 (version 2) | ecosystem: Host-associated > Plants > Roots > Rhizosphere > Soil | place: East Lansing, MI | reverse complement strand
CGGTAGCCAATGGCGCCTCGGTGATGCGATCTATTTAGACTGGCGGATTATCGGTCCAAATTATGGATTCAACAAAGGTACATTTGAGGGGAAAATGCAACTTAGCGCAGAGGAACAACGGGAGGTTCGAAAACAATTGGACAATTTTGACATCGATGTACTAGATCTGAAAAAAGAAGTCAGCGCCGAAGGTGTCACCATAACAACCAAAGGACCCTTTGCGGGGCTCCGTACCGCATTGTCACTGGGATACAGGTTTTAAGCAATGCCATCCGAAAAATAATTCCGGCTAATTCATAGGGATAAAAACAGGTTCCTTGAACCGAACAAGCTTATCACTAGAACACAAAATAATACCATGCCTGTATCGGTTGATTACGAACTGACTGAATTCGGAAAAAGCCTTCATCAAATTATTGATACCATGGGTGCATGGGAATCAGGTACAGAGAGCAGATCCTAAAGTAACCAGCCTGTAGTTACCCCGATTGGAATCAATAGTAGCCAAGTCGCCAAACAACTATTTTTTGTCCGTGTTCAATTTTACAAATCCCCGATGGCACATACTTAGTAAAATCTACTTCGCTGCTGGCCAGTTGCGCTCTCCTTCGAGAAGCTTGGCCTTTTGATAACATAAAATGGGAAATAAAATCCCTGGATATAGCAACAAAAACGACAGGTCCTTAAACGATCTGCCGTTGGAGCGTCTGAAGGATTTCAGCTAGATCTCCTCCAATTTGGTAAGCATCTTAAATTACAGTTTGTAGGAAACTGTTGCCACAAAATTTCTTTTTTGTTGTGGATTAACAGACCAATAACCAATATAGTATTGTTTATTGTTGATATTGTTCATATTAAAGTTTACGCGGAATTTATGAAAAGAATAAAAGATACTTCCGTTTAAAAGCGCATAACTCGGAAGTTCAAATACACCCGTCACACTATTGTCTACTACCTTATATTTTCCGCCATAGTTACCTCCGATTCCAAAGCCGAGATTCCGCAGCTTCCCGTGCTGAATCTGATAACTTCCCCAAAGGTTTGCCAAAGTACCCGGGCCTTGTCCTCCGGGAGCTCTTCCTTTTTCATTATAGAAGTCATTTCCATTCCCGGCAATTATCTGGATATCATTATAGCTAAAGCCAGCTTTTACCGAAACTCCCTGGTAAGGCAATGCTTCAATATCAAAATCAAAGCCCTTGCTTTCAACCTTCCCCCCTTGTATAGATCCTGTTGGTGTACTGTACACTCTATTTGCAACTGTAATGTCGTACAATGCTAATGTGGTCCATAGTCTATCTTTGATCAGATTTGCTTTGGCGCCAAATTCCCATTGGTTGGCCCGCTCGGGCTTAAATGACTGTACACCTGTTTTTACATTATTGTCGTCATAGGTTATGCTCGGTGCGACATTATAGAAAGCGTTCATATAATTAGCAAATATCGAGACTCTATCTTCTACGATCTGGTAGACAATTCCAAATTTTGGAGAAAGTGCCCATTGGTTATAATTATCGTCTTTATTGGAAACATCGCCTTTTGAGTCAAAATAATCCGCCCGCAGGCTCACCATAACAGAGAGTTTATCTGTAAGATCCACTAGATCGGAACCATATACACTAAATGAGCTATTTTTGATATGGGAAGGATCTCCGGCTTGTGTCCCTGCCAGCAACTTGTCAATGGCATCCTTGGTCAATGGAACGGGATCTAATACTGTTGAGTTTTCACCCAATGGTCCTTTTATTTCCCCCTGTGGGCTTACCCTACGTCCTAGTCCCCAGCCGGACCCATTTTCCTTGACATCCCTTGAAAAATAGTCAACACCAACCAAAAGCCTGTTTCTTAAGCCTGCCAATTTAAAATCACCGTTGAAGTTTTGCTGCAGGTCATAAGTTCCCGTCTTTTGATTTTCATTGTGAAAGTATTGGTCAAAAAAATTGCCCTGATTACCCCATATATAGGTGTATATTCCATTCGACTTCACCTTTCCAAATGAAACCACGGTCTGTGAATTCCACTTTTCATTGATTTTATAGAGTACTTCGCCCTGTATATTCGTCCGCGGATTTTTGATCGTCAGTTCATTGCTTGTAAAGGAAAGCTTGGGATCAAGGTTTAGCTCTCCTATATTTTTGAATGTGAGTGGTGCTACCCTATCCGAATGGAAAAAAACGGGAGCAACAGCCCTTTTCACATCAAACAGTTCTGTCATCAGATTAACTGTAAGCTTATCATCTACTTTATAGGTCAACGATGGTGCAAAATAAAAGGATTTTTTAAATCCAGCATCCTGAAAACTTTGTTCATGATGATAAGCTGAATTGATCCGGAGTGCCAGGTTTTTACTTTTATTCAGGACACCATTGAGATCAACTGTCGCGCGATGCAGCTTATTGCTACCTTCGCTGTAGGAAACTTCACCACCATTCTCAAAATATGGTCTTTTCATAATCGTATTGATTACACCACCATACCCATAAAAGCTGGCACCGAATAATGTACCGGAGGGTCCTTTCAAGACTTGAATCTCCTCTATTCCGGCCGGATCCAAGATACCGCTGGATAAACCAGGAAGTCCATTGACAAGATTACTTTGTGCTTCAAAACCCCGCAAGGAAAAATATGCACCTCCATCTCCTGCTCTACCTGTGGATTCCCATGTCCGGCTGAGTCCCGAGACATTGCGGATCAGGGCATCATCAAAATTTGTGATTGCCTGTTGTTTTAATAACTCATGCGAAACGGTACTATAGACCTGTGGATTCTCTATATTGCCCAAGGGCATCTTGGCTACAGCGCTGATCGTTCGGTTGACTTTGAAAGCAGATACCAGTACCTCCTGCAGTTGAGCGTAGTTCTCATTTAAAGCGAAATCCAGGATGACAGGTTTATTATTTTCAACGGTTACTTCCTTTTCAATCGAATTTAGCCCTGTGAAACTGGCGACAATCTGGTAACTTCCAGATTTCAATCGGTCAAATTTGTAGTTCCCGCTTTTATCTGTCCGCGTCTGTCGATTAATTCCTTTGATGGTCAAATTGACGGACTCTGCCGGATTACCATCAATTGTCGTTATTTTACCAAAGATACTCGCTGTCTGCGCGTTGGCGACTCCTGTGAGCGAAAGCATCGCTACTGCAATAGGTATAGATCTGATTCCCATAAAAAAAATTATGGAGCCGAATATAGCGCATCTAATTGTATAAATGAAATTAATTAGACTAATTATAAATAATAAAACATCCTATTATTGACTGATAGGTTAAATAATAGCAAGGAATGATCGCTGAGTGATCAAAAAAATGGTAAATCGACTCTAATGACTTTCAACAAATACAATACATTTCCAAAATAATTATCCCAAAAAATATAAATTGCTGATTGGCCTTTTGTAACGGTTATCTCTCTTTTGACAGATCTACCTTGTTGATCAACATGAAATCGCAGATCAATTGCTTATTACAAATACCATTTATGGTTGGAATATAATCGTCCATATGTACACGCTTTAACTTAGCGGCGATTTTTCTTATGATCCACTTGGCCTGAAATAATCAACATGAGCTAGTCGCAGGAAACGAGAAAAACTGCATAAAAATAGGGGCGCCCGATTTTTTGCCCCCCCAGTAAAATATGTGACAAATAATTTTTACTGTGTAACGACACGCATTAGAACTTATAGGCTAGGTTCAACCTAAATCCCTGCGGATTGACTGCCCGCCATCCATAGTGTGTATATCTCCAGGCTCCGGGATAGAAACCGACGTAATTATAACGGTTGGTCACATTGTTGACCAATAGGTCAATGTGATAGTTATTTTTTTTGTAGGATGCCCCCAAGTCTATAGAAAACAAGTCATCCGCCTATCAAATTTGGCGTCAATGAATACAAATTGAAAAAGGGTTTTAAGGAAATATCTGGTATGGGGCTCTTCCAATTTGCAACAAAAGTACATATTCAGGAAGCAATCTCCCTCTTAAAAACAACTGATCTATCCATTAAAGAGATTGCCTTCAAAACGGGGTATTCATCGCCCTCGTCCTTTTCCGTCGCATTCAAAAAGCAATGTGGCATAGCGCCCAATCAGATTCGAAAGAAATCGAATACTGTGCATGAAGATAAAGCTTCTTTTAAAAGGTCTGATAATTGATTCATTCTACTTTTGTTCTATTACTTTAATTTAATAGCTGCAATAAATGTTTATGAAAATTGCCAGAATCCAGGTATTATCCGACCTGTGGAACTGTGTTTATAAAGGTAGAGAGACCCATATGCGAAAACATATTCCGAAAGCTCTAAATATCCCTCTTCTTCAATTTGCAGAAAAAAGGTATATCCATCCTTTTCAAGTTGTTCATAGTAAAATTTACTATACTGAATCAACCGCGGTAATCCACCAGCTTTTACAAACAGAAAATCACCAATCTGCTTATCCCTGTATTCACTAATCGAGTGTTTACCGAGTTGGAACAAACAAGAATCCTCATTGGCACCCTCTTCCGAATAGGCATGTTCAATTACCTGAATAGCAACTGAAGGGTAAATGTTATTATCAATTAAGGTATCAAAATCTCCATGTATTAAAATAGAGATCATGGTATCATTTTTTTCAGGATGGATTAAAGTAGCATAGAATTTATATTCCTTGGGCACCAATTGTTCTATCGCTAATGGCGGGTTACCTCCAATTCGTCCCCGGAACAGGTTATTATACGGAATACATTGCGCAAATATTTCATTCATCATGCAGTAATTTCCCTCGAATATACACTATATTCTTTATACAATTTGTTGTGTGCTCATTATTTGTATTAGCTATAGTCTGAGTTATTTCTGTTCTTGTCAGCATGACGATTATTCCTAGAAAGCGCGGTTTTCCCAGTGGTTTTTATAGTAAATCTGTTTTATCCTGTCATATTCCTGATCACTAATTTTTCCAAAATCCGTATGTACCGTCTTTAGATTCGCCAACATACCTAATCTTTCAAAGTCTTCGATTGTTAACTTCAATCTTTTTAACGGACTCACGATTATTGCAAGGCTTTCCAAATTACTGAATTTAAGAATTTCATCAATATTTTCCAGACTTGGCCAGTTATATAAGGATAGGGATTTAATGTTCTCAGGATTTTGAATCAATGGAAAACTATTCAATTTATTTGTATTGTAAATGGATATCGATTGAAGATGATGTAGTTCCGATAAAAAAGTAATGTCTTGTAAAGAGAAGTGTTATGAAGATGGATCTTTTTTAGATTGGGTAGTTTTATGTTGATTATTTGCTCATTTTTTAAAGTTCCATCAAGTCTTAAAAATTCTATATTTAAATTTTTCGTAATTAGTTTTAAATCTAATGATTTGACATGTAACTACTTCAGGCTATGCTGCTTATTTATAAAATTGTATTGATCCTGTGTATTTACACCTACTGAAAATCTGAATTTACTTAATGAATTGATATTGGTCAAAGAAGAAAATGTAATGTTTTTTTTGGTATAATCCCCAATCTCCAATGACACTAAATCGCACATTCCATTTAACTCCCCAAGTTCCTCCAGTGGGAATGAAGGATTTATTTTGAGCGGTTTAACTGCACTTATGTAATTTATTAAGCTCAAATCACAACACTTAGAAAAACATAGGCTTATACAGACATTGATACCGGCTTCACTTTGGCTGTTTAACCACGCTAATTTCTCAAAAGAAACATAGTCTTCTATATTGATGAACAAAGAGTCTGCGTCTGGCGGCTTTGATATATCTAAATGTTTTAAATCTTTCATATGACAGTTTTCTTAAAGTCAAATCTAGAAGCCTTTCCCTAATGGAAATCAATCTTGTAAATCCACCCGTTATTCTTCTATCACTGGTCTATTATTTTCACAACGTACGCCTTTGGGAGAAGCAAGTAAATTTTCACATTTTACATAGCTGGGATCTAACTTAGCCAGTCTACGAGATAAGGCTTTATGTTGACGATAAATAGCATTAAAGTCTTTTACGCTTTTGCTATTTGAATCATTTTGAAATAGCACATATTTCAATTTGCAGTCTTTAGTGATCGGTAGCGCATACCAATTACTAGGGTTATCACAGATTGGATTAGCATAGAAAGTTTCTAATGCCCTTATACTCGTATTCAATTTTTCTCTAGTTTGCTCAAGGTTGAAATCTGATGCCAACAGTACTTTCGGAGAACCATCAATACAACCGATTCCAAAATGAGATTCGGGTTCGACGAACATATTGAGTATAGGCCGTTCATCCATTTTTCTGGCAGCCTCCAGCAACGACATATACTCTGATTTTAGTTTACTGTAGGCATTTTTTATCTCATTACCTACAGGGAAGTATTTGTAACCGCTATTGTAACCACCATTATACCCACCAATAACACTGTCAATTTGCAAACTGCTAAGATCGTTACAAGAAGATGTCTTGACCAACTTTTCTATTTCAACAAGTTTCTCATCAGCTTTTTTATAGCGTTCTTCGTAAGATTGATTATCTTTTTTACAAGCTACGCAAAGAACTATCAAGGAAAATAGTCGGATTAATTTCATAATTATCTGGTTTACTATATAATGTGTTATTTACATAATACGTAAAACATACCTTCCATGCTACAAAAAATAGAAAAACATTGACATATGGGTTATAGATACGTCCAATCCGCTTAATCTTCTTCCAAATAAATATTGTGGACAACAAACTTAACATTTTTACTGAATAATAGCATATCATCGACATCCTCCGAATCTATCGCATAAAGCGTATCTAGTTCTCCCCCATCCAAAAGCTCAGAATCAGGTATCAGCTCAAAAAAGGTAATCCCCTCGATGGTAGACAACTCTTCTACCTTAATATAAGACACATCCTGGCTCTTCCAGATCGATAGAATCTCTTTGGAAAATAATTGATAGGTATTTGCTTGCATTGACATGTGTGCAAATTAGCAAAAAATTGGTTCATTACACTTTTATTATAAGGTTTCTAAAATCTTACTTACTTTTTCGTTTTTAGGATTGATTTCAAGCAACTTTATGTAGTTCTGCTTTGCTTTGTCTCTTTTGCCCGCTTTCAGATAAGCTTCTGCCAGGCTATCATATACGTTTTCGCTCTTCGGGTATAAAATCGTATTTACCCTAAAAATATCGATCGCTTGAGTCAATTTCTTTTGGGAAAGGAGCTCATAGCCTGTGCCATTCAGAAAACCTTCTGAAAGCAACCGATGCCCACTATCCTCTTGTTGTGCACGTTGATAAGCTTTTACTCCCCGTTCAAAATGACCTCCTAAAATCAGCTCCAGCGGAATAATATCGTCCTCATTAAGTTTTGGATTTCTGGCATGGATTGTTTTATCACGCAAAACCTGAACAAGCTCCCCATTACCTGTGGCTTTATCTTTTACAAAAGCCATTTTAAAATCCCAGTCATGCATAGCAAATGTATCTACCCCCACTTTAATCAGTTCGACAGGCGTGTCTAGATTTTGTATGGCCATCAGTTTATTATTTTCTTTATAGACTTTGATTAATCCATATTTATCAGCACGATAACGTCCGATATAGGAACTTAACTCTTGTGAGGTTGACGGTAAAATTTTATTAGCTGGAGCAATGTAATTGGGCCATTGATAGGTTAAAGCGACAGCTCGAACGAGTTCGTTAATAAATAGAGGTTTGTTGGTATTTGTCAATACGACAACCCCGTCTCCACTAGTCTTGCTCCCAATAGAATAAGAACTAAAACCTTCATTCCAGCCACCATGACAAAAGTAAACTGCTCCGGCATAGTTTTCAATAAATAGCCCTAGACCGATAAAGGATTCAATGAAAGGGCTGGTAAATTCTTCTGCTGTCTTTTTGGAAATAACTGTACTGCTTTTGCCTGCCAACGTATGTTGAATATCGATCACAAACTTGGCGTAATCTTCAGCTGTAGACCACAATCCCGCTGCAGCCTGCTCCGGATAAACATGATATCGTCCTTCAACAGGCTTTCCATCTGCGGAATAGGCTGTGGCGGCATACTCTGCTTGTGCAGCTGGAAGTGGTTGCGCAAAAGTGCTATTCTTCATTCCCAATGGCAATAGCACTTTCTCATCCATAATGCTTGTGTAATCTTTCCTCTCGATATCCATAAGCATCTGTTGCATCACGGTATATCCACCTCCTGAATAGCGAAAATTAGCTCCAGGAAGTTTATCGACAAATACAGCAGGGGTGTTGGCGGGTTTACCTCCATTCAATACCTCTACTGCCGAGGGAATAGGATCTGTTACCTTATATCCCGGAAATCCACTTACTGTAAAACCAGCAGTATGGCTGACTATATTCTTGAGGGTGACTTTTTCCTTTTCGGTCCATTCGTTTTCGGGGACTTTCCATGAGGTTAGAAATGAATTTACATCCGTATCTAAAGTTAATTTGCCAAGTTCTACCTCCTTTAGCGCAGCGTAAGCACTGACAGGCTTGCTCATCGAAGCAACCTGAAACAATGTCTTAGCGGTAACTGGAGCCTTGGATTCAAAATCTACAACACCGTAGGTCTTAGTCCAGATGACCTTAGAATCTTTGATAACTGCTATACTCACACCAGGAATATTATAAAACTTCATGCGTGAGGCAATATCCCAAGATCGCTCCCCCACAAAGCGGACAGGTGGTATCAACCCTGATTCAACACTGGAAATTTCCTTTTGGAGCCGACTTTCGGTTTGCGCACTAGCTGTTGAAACCATTAGTCCAAAAATAAGGGCAATAGGCAAAGATTTTATGATCTTCATAAGATGTTAAGTTTTAGACTCCGAATAATATAATTCATGTCGCTTTTTTCGGTTTTTGTTGCAAAAAAGCGGATGATTTCCGCTTCATCTTTTCCACAATTTTCTCGATTAACTTCGTTATCAACTCGCTTGCCAAAACAGTATACTGCTGTTAAACAAGATACTACAATATATTAATAATCAAAGATTGATCATAATCGAACACCGAGTGTTCAGAATCGAACGATATGACAAGGATCCGTGGCCCCATCTATCAATGTTAAATATTATTATGCTTTGTTTTATTTAAGCCAATCATTTGTTCGACCAATAACTCCAGCACTGGTCTCTCGGCAATCAGATTGAAACTCCAAATATCATCTGTAATAAACACATAATGACCAGAAAAACTATAGATATAATCACCGCCTTCTATTCCTGTTGACCAGTTTTCCTTTTTTAGATCAGGAAAAGTTCTCAGTACCTGCCAGCAATATTCCCTAATTTCGTTTTCATTCCAAGTAGCACCCAAGCTATCGATCAAGCTCTCAGCTGTACTAAGTCCATACATTTCTAGCATTTCCGCAACGGTATTTCCCATGGTTGACCGATTATTCTAACTGCCTCTAAATATACTGGAACGTTCGATGTTCCACTTTTTTCACTAAAATAATGAAAAAAATGCGTGTACAAAGTATGTCTGTTTTTTCAATTTCTCCGAATTTTAAAATGCAAACTCCATAAAATATCCACTAAAAAGTAATAGTGTTAAGGACACTAAAACAATGAGGCCTATGCCTTGTCTATATCTTGCTATTTTTCGCCGATATTTGAATTGATAGGTTTCATAGACAAAAAAGATCAAACTTGTTTCCAGTGTCCTTTTGTCGTTTTTCCCCCTTGAATTTGTCGGATATCCAACCTAAGCCCAATATAAAAAACAAATAGATTTGTTTATAATATTTTAACAATAAGACAAATATGAAAACAAGAAAGACATTAGGGCTAATAATAATGCTAGTTTTTGCGTTATTGATATCCTGTCAACAACAGACAAACAACCGAACAGGCTCGCCAGAAAATTCATCAGTTGCTAAAACAGCTACACCATCAGAAGCCGGTTATGTTGATGTAAATGGGTTAAAAATGTATTATGAAGTTTATGGTGAAGGTAAACCTCTAGTATTACTTCACGGATCCTACATGACGATTCCATTAAACTGGTCTCATGCCATCCCAATGTTTAAGGGGCGAAAAGTAATTGTTGCGGAAATGCAGGGACACGGACGTACCAGAGACATTGCGCGAAAAATTAGTTATGAGGGTATGGCAGATGATGTATCTGGCCTATTGAAACATCTTCAAATAGATAGTGCCGACATTTTGGGCTATAGTATGGGCGGTGGTGTGGCTTTTCAGGTGGCCATACGGCATCCCGAACAGGTGCGGAGACTTATCGTTCTGTCTGGCAGTTACGCACATGATGGATGGTGGCCCGATGTGGAAGCATCTTACTCATCGATAACTGCGGATATATTTAAAGGTTCACCCATTGAGAAGCAATACGACAGTCTTGGCAATGATCCAAAACATTTCCCCGAATTTGTAAAGAAGGTAATTAGCATTGACCTGGAACCTTACGACTGGTCCAAAGAGGCAAACAAAATAAAAGCGCCCCTATTTATGGCTATTGGTGATGCCGATGGCATACAGTATGAACATGCATTAGCATTATTTCGTGCCTTGGGTGGTGGAAAAATGGGTGATATACATGGATTACCTAAATCTCGTCTGGCCATCCTACCCGGGACAACACATATTGGTATGATGTACCGCATGGATTGGTTAGTTCCGATGATCGATGACTTCCTGAATTCTGACTTAAAAACAGCGGCACCAACTTTTTAGTGTTTTCTGACTGATCAGCGTCATTTTTATGCCATGGTAGTCAAGAGTCTACAAACGAATATTATCTAACTATAGCGCGGAAAGTTCCACAGCTTTTATTTCGGTCTAAATTTTAAATGGGCTTTAAATGTTTTTAAAATTTAATATATATTTATGTATCTAAAACGAATACATGTTAGAAAATTTCGCATTCTATCTCTTTTTGGTTCTGTTGATTACCATGCTCATCATGCTGGCAAAAAAAATTCAGGTTGCATATCCTGTTTTGCTTGTGTTGGCGGGACTTTTAATAAGCTTTATTCCGGGAGTACCGCCTATAAAAGTCGAACCTGAATTAATATTTATTATTTTTTTACCACCATTATTGTATGAAGCCGCTTGGTCAACTTCCTGGAAAGAACTCTGGCGCTGGCGAAGGATTATCTTTAGTTTTGCTTTCGTCGTTGTATTTTTCACTGCATTATCGGTTGCAGTTTTTGCAAACTATTTTATTCCCGGATTCTCTTTAGCCTTGGGATTTTTATTGGGCGGAATAGTTTCTCCCCCTGACGCAGTAAGCGCAGGTGCAATTCTAAAATTTNTAAAAGTACCGAAAAGACTGGCTTCAATTCTCGAAGGCGAAAGCTTGCTNAATGACGCTTCTTCGCTGATTATTTTCCGATTTGCAATGATTGCCGCNGCAACGGGACAATTTGTATGGTACGAGGCAGCNGGCAGCTTTATCTGGATGTGCATCGGTGGCGTAGGTATCGGACTTACACTTGCGTATATTTTCTTGAAAATGCACAAAATCCTACCAACCGATCCGAACACAGATATATTGCTGACTTTCATTGCGCCGTTCTCAATGTATCTGGCGGCGGAGGAGCTTCATGCTTCCGGAGTTTTGGCAGTGGTAAGTGGTGGGTTGTTTCTCTCCTACCGCAGTCACGATTTTTTGAGTAGCGCATCCAGAATACGCACGGTAACAGTCTGGGAAAGTTTTTGCTTTTTGCTAAACGGGATTGTTTTTATGCTCATTGGTTTGGATTTACCCGAAATTGTGAACGGTTTAGGGGATACTGATATTTACACCGCAATTGGTTATGGAGTAGCAGTTACTGCAGTGCTCGTTGTTGTACGAATTTTAGCGGGCTATGCGGCAGTAATTACCACTTTAGTGATGCGGAACTTTATCACTGTTGCAGATGCACAGTCTCCAGGCTGGAAAACGCCAATGATCATTGGTTGGACCGGAATGCGGGGCGTAGTTTCCTTGGCTGCGGCACTTTCAATTCCCCTAACTTTAGAGAATGGAGCTCCTTTCCCACAAAGAAATCTGATCCTTTTTATCACATTTGTCGCTATTCTGTTAACGTTGCTTGTACAGGGACTTACGCTCCCTTTTCTATTAAAGAAATTTCCGCCAATAGATCGAGATTTTGTCCGGACAGAAAAGGAAATTGATTACGAAATCCAAAACAAACTTGCTCAAGTGGCTGTAGAGAAAATTCGTAAAGATTACGCTGACAAAGTAGACAGCTTTCCGACATTGAAGGATCAGTTGCAGAAATATGAAAACCAATTGACCAGCTCGGAAATCATCATTAACTACGCTGAATACCGAAAAATCTATATCGACATCCTAGAAACTCAGAGAATGTGGTTGATCAATAAAAATCGTGAAGAGCTTTTGTTGGATGAAGAAATTATCAGAAAACATCTTCGCATACTCGATCTTCAGGAAGAAAGAATGAATATGAAAAGCTAATCTTACTTTTGAACATCAGTCCTACGAATTGATGTTCAAAAGAGGATTAAATCATTACTAGTATGCATAAAGAATTGGCTTGACAAGAGTTATTACCTGAGGGTATTTCCCGCCCTGTGGATCAACTAAGAAATGTTATGTCCTTTGCGCATTCGGTAATAGGCATAACATTAGCCACACCCCTATTAAGAAGACGATACATACTGTTAGCCCGGACTGTAAAGCAAACAGATGGTTCGCAAGATAGCGCCCTGTGTCCAATACTGTATAAAAAACACCACCAATAACGCTGATTCCCAAAGCCGAAGCTGTTTGCTGAAATGTTGAAAATACTCCTGAAGCAGCACCTGCATCTTTTTCATGGATATTATTTAAAACAACATTTAAGAGAAAGGGTAATACAAAGCCATTTCCAAGACCATAGAGTGCTAAAAAAAGCATCGACATGAACGGCTTGTCCTGCGCTGTGAAAAAGAAAATCTGTATTAAAAACGAAAGCAATATGATCGCTAATCCCAATTGTAAAACTGCCTTACCAAACCTCGGAAGTAACCTCGAAGCAATTTGAGAAGACAACATAAAGGAAATCGCATGTGGAATAAAATACAAACCACATGTTAATGCCGTTATCCCTAATCCACTTTGTAAATAGACAGCGATTATCAATAAATATCCAGTATGAAGCATAAAGTGGAATAATACAGCAAATAAGCCAATTCTAAAATCCTTTATTTTGAACAGTGAAAGATCAATCAATGGATACTGTTCATTTAATCGTTTCTTTTGCTGAATAAAAACAAACAAGATCAAGAATACAAGTGACAGGATAAACAACACATAAAACCACCAGGGAAAGCTATTTTCCCGTCCCTCTGTCAATGCATAGATTAGGCAGGCTAGTCCGATTGTTAGCACAAAAGCACCTTGGTAATCAAATCTACCCTTCACAGTTTTCACCGTTTCTGTCAAATACCTATGGATCGCCAAAAGCGAAAGGATTCCAACAGGAAGATTAATAAAAAATATCAAACGCCAACCTTCAACAAAGAAATAAGTTTGGGCCAGATATCCTCCCAATACCTGTCCGATTATAGCCGCAATACTCAAGGTTATACCATACCATCCAATAGCAACAGCTCTTTCTTTCGTATCTGTAAACAACAATTGAATCAGAGAAATTGATTGGGTAACCATAAAAGCGGAACTCACACCTTGAAAAAAACGGGCAATATTTAGCTGTGCTGCTGTTTGACTTAGTCCACAGATGCAAGAGGTTATTGTAAAGGCCAACATCCCCCAAAAGAAAACTTTCTTTTTGCCTAGAAAGTCTCCCGCTCGCCCACCAATGATCAGAAAACATGCACTACCCAATAAATAGGATGCGATAACAAGCTGTATTTCACCATCAGATGCATGCAGGCTACTTTTGATTGTTGGTATGGCAATATTGATGATAAATATATCAATAACATACAGTAAAGGTGCAGTAAGCACAATAAGAAGTGCATACCACTTATTAATAGTCGTACTCATGGAAATAGAATGGATGTTAATAAATTGTGAAATACAGGAATTAGTGTTGCTGCTTTTCTAGATCCAGCAACCATTTTTTTCGCCAGATACCACCGCCGTAGCCGGTTAGGCTGCCATCGGCACCGATCACCCTATGGCATGGCACCAAAATGGAAATCCTATTCATTCCATTGGCATTTGCGACAGCCCGTAGCGCTTCGGGTTTTCCGATATGAAGTGCTTGCTGTTTATACGACCTTGTTTGCCCATATGGGATTTCTCTCAACGCCCGCCATACCGCATTTTGAAAATCCGAACCTGGTGTAAACAGTGGCACTGTAAATTCTTTTAATCGACCTTCGAAATAAGCTTGAAGTTCCCTTTCTAGCAAGGGAAAATGGGGATTATCGCCCTGTACTATCGTTCCATTGAGCGCTTTCGCAAGATTTTTGAACTCTGTTTCGAGCATTTTCCGATCTGTAAACTCGAGTAAACATACGCCCTCTGGTACGGCGCAGGCATACATGGTGCCTAGCGGAGTCTCTATTCGCTTTAAATCAATCATACTTTGCTCTTTACTATTCTTAGGAGAGACTCCAAAAATATGTTTAAAGGAATCACCAAAGCCACTAAGGGATTCAAATCCGGAGTTGAAAGCTACATCGGTCACAGAAGCGCCATTTTGGATTTTTTTAAACGCCGAATTTATTCTAAACATCCGCTGATAAGCATGAAAGGTCATGCCATGGTTTTTCATAAACCAGCGTCGCAACTGGCTTGGTTCAATACAACGTTGACGCAGATCGTAGTCCTTGAACTTTATACTCGGATCGGCTGATAATTCAGCTATAATTTCTTTGATGTATAGAGGTGTTTCACTTAACATCTCAAGTGGATGGCATACCTTGCATGCGCGATATCCATGCAGGATACATTCTTTGGTTGATTTAAAAAATTCGATGTTCTCAGGTTTGGGTTTCCGGGCAGTACAAGAAGGCCGACAAAAGATACCTGTTGTCTTTACAGCAGTAAAAAATATACCTTCATAATTGACATCTTTATCAATGATAGCCTGATACATTTGTTCGAAACTTAATTCCATAATGCGATTATTTATAATGATAGAACAAATCTATAGCGAATACATTCCTTCTACAACCGAAAAATTGACAAGTATTTTTTTATTTACGAAGGATTACAGGATATATTCTTTTTTGCTATTTTATCCAACAAACATCTGTTGAAACATTTGATAACAACGAATATTTTGGTCTTATATTAAACGTACGAAACGATATTCACTAACAAGTAACATGAAGAGAGCCTTTCTATTTTTTACTCTATTATTTTGGATGCCCAAAGCTGTATGTACAGATCGATCAGACAATGCATATAGAAACAACAATAAAGGATAACCTGAATCAAGATTTATCTTACAATTTGCAATGCCGTTTCTCCTTTGGGAATGTATAACAGCATATCTACGAATGTTTTTCTGTTCATACCATTTTTATCTGTATCCATATAGCCCAATAAAGATTCTCCCCTATTGACACCTTTTCGTGGTTCAAGTCGAACCATTCTACCCTCAGTATAAAATTTCATGATGTAATCCTCCAATGCATAAAATGCCAGGGAATTTGGCTTCGGGTTCGAAAACGTTGTTGCGACAGATTTACCTTTTCGACCTTTCACTGTTTGAAACTTACTAATTATATCTTGGGAAAAATACTCAGATTGGTACCATTCAGCATCTGCCTTCAAAAATCGTGCATTTAAATCATCGTAGTCACCTGTTTCAAAAACAGCTATCATCTCCTTATAAAAACCAAGTACCTGCTCTTCGAGCTGTTGAGGATCCAACTGAGTCAAATCTTGTCCGTTCTTCCATCCTGCAAGTTGATAGGGAACAATGGCGGTAAAGCTAATATCGGTTTTATATGCTGTTCGTTTGGTTAAATCCTCTTTTTCGTCAACAGCCTTATAATACACAATTTCTTCGGGCTCCTTTAAAAGACCATCTTTCCCCCAACCAGTTTTCTCTATTTTGAGTGTAAATTTATCACCTGCTTCAAGAAAGGGCTTACTGATTCCTTGATCATCATAACCTGGATAAAGTTCAATGGTAACTTGTTGTTGTCCACTTTGAAGAATATAGGGATTGATATTTATCCTCGCCGTTCCCGGAATTTTATCGAAATTGGAATAAACCGGACAACCATTTATCAATACGCTGAAACTAAATAGGCTTTCAACTTCCAGTTGATAAAGAGGTTCATCTTTGAATCTGCGAACTTTTTCTGCATGATAGCTTATACGATTAGTTGTTGACATCGCCCTCTCTTTTTTTTCCTGTGCACATCCCCCACCACATATTACCGTTAATAGCAAAACCATTATCAATTTCACCATATCTATTGAACTTTTACCATATTTATCCTGTTGCATCATACAAAGTAAATAGATATTTTCACCTGTTAAGTATTCTTTTAAAATTCGTTGCAGTTCATTTAATATCCGTAACACCAGTCATGGGATTTCAACTCTTGAGATTTCTGGGATAGGCTCAACGGCAAATCGCATAATCCAATTGGCAGAGGTTGATTTTATAAGCTATCAATCAAATGCCATCCGAGGAGAAGACCGATAATAAGAAAACATGTAGACATCAAAGCAATACCATAAGAACCATAAGTAAAGCTTTCCGTCTCAATTTGTTTGGCCACTTTTCTATATTTGATATAAGCTAATACGACAGTAATTGAGCCTATAATAACAATTGAAACTCCAACGATACCTGAATATTCATGTTCAATATCGATCTTTTTTTTTGAGCTGAGCATGAGTGTTACCTGTTGTATAAATAAGGAAAATTTAACAACAACAAAACCAAAGCCCATGATCCCCAAACTCGTCGTTATCCAAGCTAAAAATGTACGTTCATTAGCTAAATGGTCGTTGATCTTTTTTGAATTGTTTTTTTCTATCATATGTTTTATAACAAATCTATTTGAAACTTCGTATGACGCTTATGAATAAATCCCGTAAGTAAACCATCGCGCGACCTATATTGTTTAGATTGGACCTCGAAATAAATAGTCCGTGCAGACATTTTCTTGAAACTAGGTGTAGAAAAAGGCTATTATCTGTTAATAACGACTATTTAGGACACCACTGTTAATCAAGAATAATAAGGTTGCTAAAAAGGGATTAGTTTTACATTTTGATAAGACATATTTCATTACTATTGCACTATTGCTCTTGAAATTTCATCTAAAGCTATTTTAAACAGCAATAAAGCCAAATAAAACACTCAGATAGTATTGATCAAAGCAATCAAAAAGTAGCACAAATCATGAATATATTTCAATTAATTTTGATTTGTGCTACACAAAAAAGCTAGAGGGTGATTTTAAACTGTTTGTCCGTCGCCAATAAGACAATACTCAGCACACACATGATTAGTGAATTATAGAAATGATGGTATTCCTGATGAGCCATATGTGCTGTCAACGCTCCCACGGCAAACGGAAACAGAAGCAAGATACCGATATTCTTAAACTCTGGTTTGTATAAACCGATCAGAAGAAGTATAACACCAAACAACTCTCCTATTCCAATGCCCAACGTCCATGTTTTATTAAAGCCTAATGAATCCATGCTCTGCATCATAGACTGTTTCTGAAAGACTTTAAACAATGAAGCGTAACCAAATACGTATAGGTAATAGGCATAACTCAACCAATGAACAATAGATTTTATAGTTTCCATTTTTATATTTTATTAGATGAGCTACAAATTTCTTTATTAAATTGCATGAATAACAGTACGTACCAAATTGTATGATACCAACAAAAAAGTAAGTATGAACAATAGAAAAGAGAATTCCACCAACACAATCAATGAAACTTATTGGAAAGATCATTGTGGTATTGCATTTACCTTATCTACTATTGGTGGAAGATGGAAAATAAATATGCTGTCTTATCTCCTCCATGAGGAAAGACTACGTTATGGTGAGTTGCGAAAAAGATTGGTTGGCATTTCGGAGCGCATGCTCATTGCTAAATTGAAAGAACTGGAGCAAGACGGGCTGATTAATCGAATTGTCTATCAACAGGTACCGCCCAAAGTAGAATATGAACTGACCGATCTTGGTCGCTCACTGGAAAAAATTTTGGTCCTCATGGATGAATGGGGTGAGAAAAACATGTAAAATACAGTCCTTATATCAATAGAAATATAAGGACTGTATATTAATTTTTAGAAAGCGCATAAAGGGCAAAAGTACCCAACCAATGCGATCCCATGTAATCATCTTTGGAAGTGATATTGGGTAATGAATATTTTAAATGTTTATTGGCCAAACCATGCAAATGCTTCAATTCAGGGAGTGCCTTAGCGATGCCATTCAGACAGGTAGCCCGGCTAAAATTCAATCCATCCAAGTGAACCAGATGTCCATCCGTACGATCTTTTACGATACCAGGTTCCAAATTAAAATCCGGATTAAAAATTTCAGGAAGAAAATCTTTCAACCATTTTCGATATTGGTCCTCTCCTAAAACTACACTCATGCAGAGCGCTTCCTCAAGACAGGGGGAAAGGAAATCACTACCACTGGGTTCAAAAGAGATATTACAGTTTTTATCATGATCATATAGTCTCACAGCATTTGTCGTCAACGATTTTTCGAAGGCAACATTATTTGTCCCCCGTGCATAGTCCAATGCCAATGAAAGACCAAAAGCTGAATTGTCGTGATAGCCTGTCCGGATCGGATAGACCAATTTCGGTAAATATTCCTGGTAAGCTTTCATAATATGCTTTGCCATTGGATCCAGAATTTTTGCCCAACGTTCTGCATCTGGATCTTTCCAGGTCATTAATTCTTTTTGCAACTGCAGGAGCCAAGCCCAACCGTAGGTCCGCTCAAAGTTCTTATTATTTTTATCCTGGAAGAAAGCTAATTCTATTGCTGCATTTTCGGCTGTGATATTGTGATTAAGCTGCTTCCGTATAGCTCCAGATTTGTCCAAATCCGGAAATTGCTTCAAAATCCGCACGATGGACCAATAGCCGTGGACAGATGAATGCCAATCAAAACAGCCGTAAAAAATGGGGTGTAGCGTCCGTGGTCCCTTCAAATCCTGGTCACTTCCAAGCACCTGTCCCAATTTGTTAGGGTATTCAACTTCAATACAGTGCAAGGGCAATGTAAGGAGATGTTTTGCCTGTGCGCTATCCAGTTGTATCGGCGCATTGTTTGTACTTGTGTTTACTTTTACCTCCGAGTTGTTGTGACAGGAAATCGCCAAAACAGAACCACAGAACAATCCTATTATTCTTTTCATTTTTTAAAAATTTTATTCCATCTAACTCACAACCAAGACAGGTTCATAATTCATTATTATATTAGCTTTTATCTGAGGCTTCCTGAAGTAGCTGTGTTACCAAATTTGGCACTGCCACCGTCGCTGCCTGTTCAAAACATTGTACACGGCCCAACGCTGTACTATTCGGGATCTGTTTGTCTATTAAAAATGATCGGCAATGGCTCGGTGCAAATTCCCGAAGTCCTGCGGCAGGATAAACCTGTAACGAAGTTCCGATAATAATCAGGATGTCTGCCTTAGCAACGTGCAACATCGCCCGTTCAATCTCTGGCACAGCCTCACCAAACCAGACAATATTTGGTCGCAGTTGACTACCTTTTTCGCAGAGTTCGCCCATCTTTATCTCGTCCCCCTCAATTGGATAAATCAATCGATCATCAAGGGATGACTTGGATTGATCCAAACGGCCATGTAAATGGATAATCTTTGTGGAACCAGCCCGCTCATGCAATAGGTCTACATTTTGTGTAATGATCGTCACCTGGTAAGCTGACTCTAATTGACCCAAGGCGAGATGTGCTGCATTTGGCTGTGCGGCCGATGCTGCTTTCCGTCTAAGGTTGTAGAATTCCTGCACCAGTACCGGATTTTTGTTCCAGCCTTCGATGGAGGCTACAGCCATCACGTCATGCCCTTCCCATAGTCCATTCGCATCCCTAAAAGTAGGTATACCACTTTCGGCAGAAATACCTGCTCCCGTTAATACAACGATATTTTTCTTTTCCATTTGGCTTTTTAGTGCTTTAAAAATAAGAAAATCTCCCGATTTTGATAGATTCAGACACATTTTCTTTTGATAATGAACAACCTGTCTTATTCCTTTATCAACCTAGTAGCATAATTGTCTGGAAGCTCCAACCGAATCGAATCTTTGCTAGCAGCCGCCTTTCGGTTCATCTCATCAAAAGACCGTTGGTAATAGACAAATGCTTTGTTGGGTATATGCAGATCCTTGGCTTGCTTTACAGCAAATTGGTATCGGTTATCCACAAGTTTGACATGTTTGTAAATCCGATAAGTCACAAGCTGAATCTGTACCTTATCAAATGCCGGAATTGTCTTCAAATCGGCTGGCTCATGAAAATATTTTTCATCGAAATACATAAATTCATCGGATTCCGCCAATTGCTCCAGGTTTAATTTTCCATTGATTACTTCATTGCACAGCGAATCCGCCCGTTGTCGTTCCATTTTATTTCCATCTCCGGCACTGCAGGAAGCTAAGAGCATAACCGTTGACAAAGACAACAGAAAAATATACGATAGACTCATCTGCCTAAGTTAGTATAAAAAATGCTTCTCTTTATAAGATATACATCAAATATTACCATTCATCTAGAACTAAAAAGCCCAAGATAGGATTATCTTGGGCTAGAAATAACTTAATAAAAGGGAGTTACAGATTATTTTCAATTGCGCCTACTTTTTCGCGGTGCAATGCTAAAGGCGAATCCAACAATACCGCAATCACTGTCATATTTTTATCCAAACGCTCTTTTGGTGCCTGGATATAAACTATCCCCGGAATACTGCTCCAATAGAGCTTATTGAAAATCTCATGGTTGATCATAGAACCTTCACCTACGACTCGAATACGTGCGATACCATTCTTTATTCCTTTAAGTGCAATAGGTCCTGTCGGAGTTCCTTCCACAAAAAGATAGAGGGTCTGACGATCCTTGGAAAGTGCACTTAAGCCTTCATAATGTCCCTCTGGCAAGCCTTTTCCGGTTTCATAAAGTGCTTCAGCATGCTTTTTAACCCAATCCAACACGGTTGGATTTGTCAGGTTCCCTGTAGGCAACTTAGTCTCCATACCGTCTAATGTCAAACCGGAATGATCGAAGATATTCTTTCCAACATGCAGCGTTGACGCAATTTGATTTAACGCAGTACCAATATGCTTGTTGTTTAAAACATTTTCCAGACTTACCTCTTTTTCCTGAGGAGCTTGCCATTGAACCTTATCCTTGAATTTCAACGCCAAAACAGTAACATCTTGGTCGAAGTTAACTTTCGTTAGATCCAATTGGATTGCTGCATCGGCAGTCGTTGCTGTCACCCTTGAAGCCGCATCCCCCACAACGGAAAGCTCCGAAACAGCTGTATTCAGCAAACCCTTTAGCTGTAATTGTGGTTTTTGCTCATATACATAGAGATAAAGTGTTTTCCCATCTTTTGACAAAGCGGACTTTCCTTGATAATTCTCGAATGGAATACCTGCTCTTGTACCATAGATAGCCGTTGCGTGTTTATTTGTCCACCTTCCCAACTGCTTCAAAATATTCATTTGCTCTTCAGGAATGCTTCCATCGGCTTTTGGACCAATATCCAACAACAGATTCCCACCCATCGAGATACAATCAACCAAGGTGCGGATAATCATGTTGGGTGATTTGTATTTCTTGTCGAATGGCTGGTAGCCCCAGGAGTCGTTCATGGTGTAGCAGAGTTCCCAAAACTTAGTTTCTGGACGAGTTACTGGAATACCTTGTTCAGGTGTTTCGTAATCACCGTGGTGGTTCAATCGCGAATTAATAATGATATTCGGATTATGTTTACGCAACTGCGCCAGAGTTTCCTTTGCTTTCCACTCCTCGGCACTATGCTCCCAGTCCCCATCAAACCAGATCAGTTCGGGTTTATACTGCTGTGATAACTCACTGAGTTGTTTCTGATAATATTCTACATAATGGTTCCAACGGTTGGGTTCTTTGGCCAGTTCATAACGCTTTCTTGCGCGAGTA
>Ga0065704_10070510_pt1 | contig 22133 bp, 24 predicted proteins | sample SwiRhicommuniRL2_FD_59091 | JGI IMG/M metagenome (GOLD analysis project Ga0065704, IMG submission 59091) | Switchgrass rhizosphere bacterial communities from Rose Lake, Michigan, USA - RL2 v2 (version 2) | ecosystem: Host-associated > Plants > Roots > Rhizosphere > Soil | place: East Lansing, MI | reverse complement strand
TCGTGCGTGCGGCGCTCAGAGTGGGGGAAAGCATTCTGATCCACGGCGGCGCGGGAGGCGTCGGTCATGTGGCGATCCAGATGGCAAAAGCCATGGGGGCACGGGTGTTCACGACCGTGCGCGAGGCAAACGCTGAGTTCGCACGGAGTCTGGGGGCCGATGTGGTCATCCATTACGAAAAAGAGGATTACGTCGACGCCATCATGCGGGAAACGGGGGGCCGCGGAGTTGATGTTGTGTTCGACACCATCGGCGGCAATACCTTGTCGCGCAGCCCCGACGCGCTGGCACAGCTTGGCCGCGTTGTCTCGATCGTGGACATTGCACAGCCACAAAACCTTGTCCAGGCCTGGGGCAAGAACGCGAGTTATCACTTCGTTTTCACAAGGCAGAACCGCGGCAAGCTCGATGAGTTGAGCGCATTGGTCGCGCGAGGTCAGCTGCGGCCACATGTTGGCGCTGTCTATTCGCTTGCCGACATTGCACTTGCCCATGCCCGGCTGGAGAGTCCCAACAACGGCGTTCAAGGAAAAATCGCGATAGCAGTCGAGCCATCGCTCATCGCCTAAGTGCGCACTTTTAACCGTTCAAGTCATCTTCGAGGAACGCCATGATTTATGAGGTCGCTCTGCTCCCCATTCACAAAGAACGCATTGAAATGTTCAGGCGTGCATTTGCCGAGGTCGCTCCTTTGCTCACCCGCGCAAAGGGTTACTGCGGTCACCTGCTAGCGCAAGGGATTGAGTCCCCCCAACAATTCAACCTGATCGTGCGATGGCAATCGCTCGAGGATCACACGCCGGGTTTCGAAGAGAGTGAAGACCATCGGATGTTCATGATGGGTTTGGAGGACTATTTTTCGGAAGAACCGAGGGTCTACCATATTGACGGGACAGCGTCCTGCTCACCGTTTCTGACCGAGCAGTGGTCGAATTGACCGCCCTCAGGGATTGGAGCTCATCCGGCCCCGGATCGCCATGCGCAGACAACCCCAGGCGATGAATCCGATGATCAACACCTCGGCCATGCCCACCAGCATGTTGAATGAGAAGGTGAGCGGTTGCTCGGCCCAGTAGAAAGTTGTCGTGCCCGTTCGACCGCCGACACGCAGCCGCCCGGCAAACAGAGCGGGCACCAATGCGATGACGCGACTCAGCTCCAATAGTGCCAGGAAAACACCCATTAGAAGGAGCAGGGCGCGTGCGGGCGTGCCGAGTTTTTCGGTGACCTCATGGGAAGGCGTGGGCCCCTTGGCTTTGCGCTGCCTGGCTTCCCTCACCGCCTTACCGCTGGTTGGGGCTGGAGCAGGCCTGTAGGTAACCTTCTTCACTCCCGCCGCCGAACCCACCACGACTTCGGTGGGCACTGCCACGTTCAGGTAGTCGGCCAGCTCTCGCAGCCACACGTCGGTGCGTTTACTACCCGGCACTACCGGAACGTTGTCGGTCGTCAGGCGGTGTTCGCTGCCATCGCGCATCACCAGCCACAATTGGGTGTAAGCCGGTTCGGCATCTTGGCGGCGGCGAAGCTCGAGGCATTTGGGGGTATCGATTCTGAACACTGAATGCACACGCTCGCGGCGCCCAAAAAAGTTTTGGGTGCGGCGCTTGCCTTCACCGTCGCATCGCGATAACTGCAAAGTCTCGCGGATGCCGGTGTACACCATCAGGAGTAGGCCGAGTGCGGGAATCAACAGCAACCCGAGCACGATCAGCAGTGAGGACAGTGGATCGACGTCAATCAGCGGCGTGCCCCCATCAGCGATCACAAATACGGCGAACGCCACCGGCAAGATGAAGGCAAGCGCGCCTGTCAGCAGCACGAAGGCGCTCTGCACCCGGTTGCGCGAGTGGATGTGCAGGTCATCCTGGGCGGTGCGCTCGAAGCGATGTCCAATCAACATGCAGATCTCCTGGTGCGCCGCTTTTAGATCGATCAAGGGGACGTGACAATCGGTTGCACGTCGCAGGCCTGGATCGTGTTTTACGCCGCGCAGAATACCTCATGCCCAGACATAATCACTCCGCACTCAACTCCCACAACACATCCAGCACATGTTGCGTAGGCCGTTCGATCTCCTGACTGCGGTGGGCGATACCCAGTTGACGCCACAATAAGGGCTTTAGTGGCCGCATGACGATCCTGTTATCGAGCAATGGCGTGGCCGCCTCATGGGGCAACAACGTCGCACCATATCCGGCCGCCACCAGACTTTTGATCGCGTCGTTGTAGTTCAGTTGGATACGCGGCGCAGGCTGTTGCCCATCACTGGCGAACCACTCCGCCGTCAAGCGCGAAAGGCGTGTGGTGGTGTCGTTCAAAATCAACGGCTGAGCGGCCAACCAAACGGGGGTCACAACCTCCGGGGACTCCCAGCGAGCCGGCAGGAACGCCATGACCGGGTCCCGTCGCCACGGCTCGATCCGCAAGCCCTTCACCGGCGGCTGCGGCAGCGCAACCAAGCCAACCTCCAAAGCGCCCTCGGCAAGTTTCTTCAAGGTTTCCTGGGAGGTGAGCACCGCGACTTGTACATCGATCGCGGGGTGACGTTGGCTCAACGTCTCCAACGCATGCGGCAGCAACTGTGCGATGGCACCCGTGGAGGCGCCTAGCCGCACACGCCCGGCCAACCCTTGAACCTGACGTTCAACGTCTTCAAGCGCCTGCTCTGCGTCTGCCAATAGGCGCCGCGCGCGTTCCACCAATGTGTTCCCTATCGCTGAAGGCTGAACGCGCCCGCGGGTGCGCGACAACAGCTTGCCGCCTACGCGCGCCTCCAGGTCGGCGATATGCAGACTGACGGTGGGTGGTGCAAGGTGCAGCGCACGGGCGGCCTCGGCAAACGACCCCAGGTCGGCAATCGCTACCAAGGTGCGCAGACGGTCGAGGCTGATTTCGCGCATGAGGGATTCCTTGTTCAGAAAAACTGAATTTCATCGTTTATAAATTCAACTTTTCCTATCTTAGAGCCTCGCTGAAGATTGGGCTCCTGATTTCCAATGTCCGAGAGCATTCCATGGCAAGTCCCCTTGTATTCATCGATGGCGACCAAGGCACCACCGGGCTGCAAATCCATCAACGTCTGCGCGAGCGCAGCGATCTGCGGCTTTTCACCCTCAGCCCTGAACATCGCAAGGATCCGCAACGTCGCGCCGAAGCCATCAACCACTGCGACATCGCGATTCTCTGCTTGCCCGACCAAGCCGCACGCGACGCGGTAGCGACCATCGAAAACTCCGCCGTTCGGGTGATCGATGCGAGCTCGGCGCACCGCACCCATCCAGACTGGACCTATGGATTCGCAGAGATGAACCCGCAACAGGCCCAACGCATCGCCGCTGCGCGCCGGGTCAGCAATCCCGGTTGCTACCCAACGGGGGCGATCGGGTTGCTGCGTCCATTGCTGGAGGCCGGATTAGTGCCCAGGGATTACCCGCTGAACATTCATGCCGTGTCGGGTTATTCCGGAAAAGGACGCGTCGGCGTGCAAGAGCATGAGGGCGCAGGCGCAGCACAGGCGTCGGCGTTTCAGGTCTATGGGCTGGGGCTGGCACACAAGCATATTCCGGAGATTCAGCAGCAAAGCGGGCTGACGGAGCGGCCGATGTTCGTGCCGGCCTATGGCGCTTTTCGGCAGGGGATCGTGCTGACCATTCCCTTGCAAACCCGATTGCTGGCGCCAGGCGTGAGCGCGGTGCAGTTGCATGGATGTTTGATGCAGCACTACGCCGATGCGCACCATGTACAGGTGATGTCGATGCAGGAATCCAAGGAGATGACGTCCCTTGATCCTCAAGCGCTTAACGGAACCGATGATTTGCGATTGTCGGTGTTTGAGAATGATGAGACCGGGCAGGTTTTGCTGGCTGCGGTGTTTGACAATCTTGGGAAGGGCGCCGCTGGCGCGGCGGTGCAGAATCTGGACTTGATGCTTGCAGGCGCATGACCGCGCAAATCAGCTCGCTGCCCTGACTTCAATGGGTAGCGGGAATATTCTGTTTGGGCATGAAGAATCGAGCAAAGAGCTCAGATTGTGACTTGATATTTAATTTTGCGTAAATGTTGCGGCGGTGAACTTTTATGGTCTCCGCCGAGAGGGACAGCTTTCCGGCTATCTCTTTATTGGAGAAGCCGCTGAGCAATAAACGGAGTACATCACTCTCGCGTGCTGTTATTTGGGTGCCAAGTTGATTGACCGTTTCCGGCCACAGAGGCGGTTCAGCCGGAGTTTTCTCTACGTCAACTTCAAAACCCATGCGCTGATGCATTAATGCAGTCACCCACGGTTTGATGATGTCAAGCATGGTTATTTGTTCTTGGCTAAAGCGAACTTTGCTGCCGATGGAAATGCACAACGTTCTGTCGGGGTCGAGCTGGACATTGTACTGTGCCTCATCCATGGAGATGTATTGTGCAAAATACTTGTGGTAGTACTCGGTTTCAAGAAAGTATGCCGGTGCAATATCCAATAGGTGGAAGAAACCACTCTGTGGATTTTCCCGATTGGCTATATAGAACGGATCCAGCAAGTAAAGACCCTTCACATAGCGATGAATGAACGCGTCGACTTCTTCCGCGTCTGCTATCTCAGGAAGGCTAACGACCTGCACGTGTTGATTGCTGAAAATCAATACAACCCAATTATCGATCTGTACATATTCATTTAATGTGCGAACAAGTGAACTCCAGAAATCTGGACGGTTCAGCTGCATGATCAGCTTCCCAATCGATCGATGCCAAGCCAGGCTGTGGAGGTCAAACGGCATTTTCTACCCCTTTAGGGTTAGGGATTCGCAGGTCAAAGGTAAGTATTCGTAGGTATTTACTATTCGGTAACACCCGGTATATTCGCTGCCAGGGTTAACGATGGCCATGAGGGCATATCGTCTTGACAAGGATGTTGCATGAGAAAGTCACATTTGCGAACCATTTTTTCCGCCTCGCTTCTCTGTGCAGGGATAAGCACATCAGTAGCGGCTGTAGAGCCCGGGATGTATCTGTATAACTGGTTCGGGTTGCTTGCGCCGGAGACGCCAAAAGAGTTTGAACAGGAAACTGGCACGAGCGTGCATATGGATGCGTTCGACAGCGCCGAAATCATGCAGAGCAAGGTCATGGCTGGGCGCACCGGTTATGACGTGGTTGTGGCGACCTCCAATGTGTTGCCCAGCCTGATCCAGGCGGGAGTCCTTCAGCCGTTGGATCGTAGTCAACTGAGTAACTTTTCACATATCGATCCTGATCTCTTGGCACAGCTCGCGGTCAATGACCCTGGTAACCGCTACGCCGTACCTTATCTATGGGGCACTACCGGCATTGGTTATGACGTTGACAAAGTCAGGGTGGCATTGGGTGATAGTGCTCCGGTGAATAGTTGGGACCTGATCTTCAAAGAAGAAAACATTAGCAAGCTCCAGTCATGTGGTGTGGCAATGCTTGACTCTCCAAGTGAGATCATTTCCATTGCCTTGAATTACCTTGGACTCCCTAGCAACAGCAAGAACCCGGAGGATTACCAGAAAGCTCAGGCTTTGCTGTTGAAAATCCGTCCTTATGTCCTCTATTTCGACTCGTCCAGAATCGACGCCGACCTGGCTGACGGCAATATTTGTGCAGTTGTGGGATGGGCCAATGGCGCCCTTGCGGCACAGGCCATCAACGAGAAGACCAACACAGGGCGCAAGATCGCCTACAGCCTGCCTCGCGAAGGAGCGCTGTCCTGGTCGGAGAATCTGGTTTTGCTGAAAGATGCTCCCCATCCCAAGGAAGGCATGGCGTTCATTAATTATATGATGCGACCAGAAGTTATCGCCAAGACCTCAAACCACACGCTATACCCTAACGCCAATAAGGATGCCGCCGAGTTTGTCGAGCAGAAGCTGCGAGACAATCCTTGGATTTATCCAGACAAAAAAACGGTCGCAACACTTATTCCGCTTGAGCCACTGCCATTGAAGTTGGAGCGGATCCGCACGCGGATCTGGACCAAAGTGAAGAGTGGTGTCTGATCTGACTTGATTTGCATGTCTGGAAAGTAAGACGCAAACGCCGATATACAGGGATGCTGGGCGGGTGGGTGAGTACCTGTTAATCCATCAACCCAGTATTACTCAGGGTCTTCCGGTCCATTGCGCCGCCTTATGTAAGAAGAGAACAGCGGATGTTCAGCCCAGCCAATCAAACGCACTTCAGTTTGACCATCGACGGTTTTGAGCACGATTTTCAAGTGCTCGCATTCACTGGAGAAGAGGCGATCAGCAGGCCTTACCTCTTCAACGTGGAATTTGTTAGCGAGCGGCCTGACCTGGATCTCGAAAACCTCTTCGACGTAGAGGCTTTTCTGACCTTCGACGCGAAGGGCAACGGCATTCATGGACGGGTCTACCACATCGCTCAAAGCAGTAACGGTGAGCGTTTGACGCGCTACAGGCTGGCCCTCGTACCGCACCTGTCCTACTTGCGCCATCGCATCAGCCAGAGGATCTATCAACAGTTCTCGGTGCCGAAAATCGTCGCCTTGGTACTGGAAGAGCACGGCATTCTGGGCGACGCCTATCGGTTTCATCTGGGGGCGACCTACCCCGAGCGTGACTACTGTACCCAGTACGACGAAACGGATTTGCACTTCATTCAGCGCTTGTGCGAAGAAGAGGGTATCCACTTTCACTTCCAGCACAGCGCTCATGGCCACGTGCTGGTCTTTGGCGATGATCAGGCGGTTTTTCCCAATATTGGCCAACCCACTGCTTATGGCCATGAGAGCGATAGGGTGGCCAACGAGCCATTGATCAAACGCATCAACCTGCGTCTGGGACAGCTCACCAGTCGTATCTCGCAGCGCAATCATGATTTCGAGCAATATCTGGACAATGAGAAAGATGACAGACCGGAGCGTTTCACCGGTCATGAGCACGGCAAGCAGATACGCCTTCGGACTATGGAGCGCCGCCATGTGGCCTATCGACAAGCCGAGGGGCAAAGTGACCAGACTCGGTTAGTCAGCGGCCACGTGCTGGAAATCTCAGGCCATCCGCGCCAAGAGTGGAACACTCTATGGCTACTGACCCAGGTCATCCACGAAGGTCGGCAACCACAGGTGTTGGGTGAGGACGTCGCCAGTGACAACACTGGGAACGACGATGACTTTCATCAGGGTTACCGCAACCGCTTTGTCGTTCTTCCGTGGAATGTTTCCTATCGTCCGCCGTTGGCTCACAAGAAGCCTCAGGTACCAAGCCTCCAGACCGCTGTAGTCGTCGCTTTGGAAGGCGAGGGGATCCAGAGCGATCGGCGCTTCGGGCGGATCAAGGTCAAGTTCCCCTGGGACCGCGAAGATAGATTTGACGACAAGAGTCATTGTTGGCTGAAGGGAACCGCCGATTGGAGTTGTGAGATGGGGCCGCCTCGGACGGGCATGGAAGTCGTGGTTACATTTCTTGAGAATGACCCTGATCAGCCGGTGGTCAGCGGTTGTCTGTGTTGTCGCTAAGGGGGACAGACCCTTACATTGATGTTGCTGAGCGCCAGTTTTTGGCCGATTGCTGCCAGTCACAAGTGACTGCAATCGACTTTGGTGACCTTACGAACTGCCTTCGCTACGGATCACTCTATAGGCGCACATCAAAGAGGTTGCCTATACCGCAGAGCGGTCTGCGCGGGTTAATCTACGACCACAAACGATCATATCGCAGCGTCGGTCGGGTGCCTTTACTGTCTTCCCGAGCCGACATCACACAGACATTCGTCAGGATTTACCATGGGCGAAACACAAATGATCCGCCAAGCAGTTGCAGACGATGAAGTAGCAGTGCGTGCTTGTGCCGAGAAAGCGTATGCCCAGTATGTTTCGGTAATAGGACGAAAGCCTGCACCGATGTTAGCGGATTTCGGTGCTCAGATCGCAGCCGGTTTTGTGCACCTTTCAGTCGGAGAACAAGACGAATTGCGAGGCTTCATCGTCTTCTTTCCTGTGGGTCAGCAGATGTTTCTCGAAAATGTAGCCGTGTCCAAAGAAGGTCGTGGGAAAGGGATCGGCAAAGCACTCATTCAATTTTGCGAGGCGCAGGCGACGCGCTTGGGCTTTGGTAGCGTTTGTCTCTATACGAATGTGAAGATGACCGACAATCTGTCAATTTATCCTCGACTTGGTTACGTCGAAGTCCAGCGGCGCTCGGAGGATGGATTTGATCGTGTCTACTTTGAAAAACGTTTGGGTTGACACTTTTTCAAGATCAAAGTCGTGGTAACCACTGATTGCACATGGCCGATTTCTGCCTGCCGCGATTGCCATGGATGCCCGCTTCAGCGCCCTCGCTGCCGGAGGCAAGGCAGACCTCTTTGATGCAACGAACCGGGTTGTTCGATGAGTCGAGTCACGACGAGCATTGTGGTCGCTGTCATGCCTCAGACCGGCGGCAGCGCCGCAAGGTGTGGAGAGTCGCCGAAGTACTCGATCAGGAGTTCGGTGAGGACCCGTATCTTGCGTGCGGGATGCTGGCCTGACGGGCGAATGACATAGGCACCTGCCGGGGGCGGTGGATGACGCGTCATGATCGGCACCAGTGCCCCCGAGGCCACATGTTCAAAGGTGAGGCAATCGGGCAGGTAAGCGATCCCAAGGCCTGCTGTTGCCGCAGCGACTAACGCGATGCCGTTGTCGGCTTTGAAGCGGCCCTGCGGACGAACCGTGATGATCTTGTCCCCATCCATGAATTGCCAGGCTTCTGTGCTCTGCATCAGGGCCTGATGGGCGACAATCTCCTCCGGCGTCTCAGGTGATCCGTGCGCCTTGATGTAGTCCGGACTGGCGAGGAGCTTCCCATAGATCGGGCCGATGCGCCTTGCGATCAAGTTGGAGTCCTGAAGGTAGCCAACCCGTATCGCACAATCGTAACCCTCCGTGATGAGGTCAACGAAACGATCGCTGTAGCAGGTCTGGATATGAAGCTGGGGGTGGCGTCGTGCCATTTCCGCGAGCACGGGCGCGAAATGCGTCGGGCCGAAAGAGAGTGGTACGGCGACTCGCAAACGGCCACGAAGGGCTCCGGCGGGCAGGATCGTTTCCTTGGCTATGTCGATCTCGGCGCAGACTCTGGCGGCGTAGTCGCGGAACGTAGCCCCGGCTTCTGTGAGAGCCGCCCCGCGTGTGGATCGTGCAAGCAACTGGACGCCAAGTTCCGTTTCAAGCCGAACGAGCCTGCGACTGACGATCGATTTGGACACGCCAAGCCGAAGCGCGGCAGGTGAAATGCCCCCCGCATCAGCCACTTCGACGAAGGTCTGCAGCTCTTCAATGTCCATTCCAGCGTTCCCCATTTTGCGACACAGCTCGCCTCGCAATGCTACTACTGCACCGAATAGGGGAACAGCACAATGCTGCTTCCGGGCAACGTCGCCGCTGGTGCATGTCTCCCGGAAAATCATTTCTCCCACAAGCGTGGATTACCCATAAAAGGATTTGCCAATGGCAAGCGAGAATATCCGCAACCCGCAGACCGACCAACTCCTGTCCCCCGAGAACTCGGCATTGATCATCATCGACTACCAGCCGATCCAGGTCTCCTCGATTCGCTCGATGTCCCGTGACGAGCTCGTCTTCAACATAACGAGCGTCGCCAAGGCGGCGGTCAATTACAATCTTCCGATTATTCACTCGACCGTCAACGTCGCGACCGGCCGCAACAAACCACCGATCCAGGAGCTGCAGGACGTGCTCGGCCATCTGCCAACCTATGACCGCACCTCGATCAACAGCTGGGAAGACACAGAGTTCAAGCAGGCGGTCAAAGCGATCGGCCGCAGGAAGCTCATCATGACTGCGCTCTGGACCGAAGCATGCCTGACGTTCCCGGTACTCGACGCGATTCAGGAAGGTTATGAAGTCTATGTGCCGGTCGATGCGGTCGGCGGCACGTCACTGGCCGCGCACGAGGCGGCGTTGCGCCGAATGGAACAGGCGGGCGCGAAGCTCATCAGCCGCGTGCAGATGTACTGCGAACTCCAGCGCGACTGGGCGCGAGCGTTGACCGTTCCCGGCTTCATGGGTGTCTTCGATAACTTCGATGGTTTCAACGCCGAAAAGGCCCATGGAGGCACGCGCTAAGAACGCCTGACTGATACGTGATGAAAGTGGCGTTCGCGAATGCGGCCGCTACTTTCATTTCCATAATCGGCGTTGATGGTCTTGCATTGGTGCTCAAGTAAAATAACAAGGAACCCTCAAAAATGCCCACCGCCCACGTCTTCATCGCCACCAGCCTGGATGGCTTCATCGCTCGCCCCGACGGTGACATCGACTGGCTTCTACAACGTGACGACCCATCCGAAGACCACGGCTATTCAGCCTTCATCGCCGACAAGGAGGTGATCGTGATGGGGCGCGGGAGCTATGAAAAGGTGCGGACCTTCGACACCTGGTTCTACGACCGGCCCGTGATAGTGCTGTCCGAACAGCTAGCCGATTCGCCAGTGCCCGAGGCGTTGGAGGGCAAGCTGCGTTTCTCCGATCTGGCCCCCAAGGATTTGATGGCTGAGCTGGAGAGTCAAGGCGTGCAGCGCGTCTATGTGGATGGTGGGCGGGTGGTGCAGTCGTTCCTGCGCGATGGGTTGGTCACCGATATGGTGATCACCACCGTTCCTGTATTGATCGGCTCGGGGCGGCCGTTGTTTGGCGGGCTTGAGCGGGATGTGGATTTGAAACTGGTATCCAGCCGCAGCTTTCCTTCGGGGCTGGTGCAGTCCACCTACAGACTGGTCCTATGACTGGCGATTCAATGCCACACAACCGGTGGGGCTTGACAGCCATGGGATACTGAAAGCGTAGCCACATCCATCGCGGCTTCATCCCGTCACGACGCAAAGGAAGGTGCTCTCCATGCGCAATGAAGAACTCAAGGCCTTATTCGATCAGCAGGCCGCCAGCTACGATAAGCAGTGGGCGGGAATGGCGCCCATTCGTGACGCCCTGTACACCCTGCTCGACGCGGTGTTCGCTGACTTACCGGAGAATGCCCGGATACTCTGTGTCGGTGTGGGCACTGGTGCGGAACTGACCCACCTGGTCAAGCAGAACCCCGGCTGGCATTTCACCGCCGTTGATCCCTCGGACGCCATGCTCGATATCTGCCGACAGAAATCGGTACAAGAAGGCTTCCTTTCGCGTTGCAGCTTTCACCATGGTTACCTTGACGCGCTGCCTGCCGAGCCTGACCACGACGGCGCTACCTGTTTTCTGGTGTCTCAGTTTTTGCTCGAACCACAAGCCCGTATAACTTTCTTCCACGAGATCGCCCGCCGGCTTAAGCCGGGTGGAATACTGGCAAACGCCGACCTCGCCGCTGATACCGAATCACCTGCCTATGAGGCGCTACTGCGCAACTGGATGACGCTGATGTCCTCTGCAGGCGTACAGCCGGAAATGCTGGTGAGAGCTCGTGCCGCCTACGCCCGAGACGTGGCTATCCTGCCGACACAGCAGGTCGCCGGTCTCATCGAGAGCGCTGGGTTCGAGGCTCCGGTACAGTTCTTCCAGGCGGGGCTGATGCATGGGTGGTTTTGCCCGCGCAAGGCAGACATCGTCTTGAGTTAGACGTGACCTTGACTTTCAACGCACGCGGTCGCGGCTTTGTGCGGCCAGGTCCAGGGCCTTTTGCATGTCCAGCCGCGCCGAGCGGCCGACGTCTTTGTCGTTGAGTTGGTAGCGGCGCTCCGACGGCAGAATGGGGGCGGTGAGGTCTTCGGCGTCCATCTGTTCGAAGTCGTGATTGTCGCCGATGGTCATGGCGCTGCGGCGTAGCAGCATGCGCAGTTGCTCGGGTTGCAGTTGCGGGTTGATGGACAGCATTGCCGCCAGCAGCCCCGCGACCATGGGCGTGGCGTAGGACGTGCCGCAATGCACTGCGCCTTGCTGGCCTGCGTTGGTCGTCGAGGCATGTGCGCATGCGGCGGCGGTGATGTCGACGCGCATGTCGATGTTCGAGGAGCTGCGTTTGACCGCGTAGGCCGGGTCGTCGACGGCGACGCCGGTGTGCTCGCTGCGCTGGTGCCCGCCGACCACCAGCAATTGCTCGGTGATGAAGGAGGAGGGCAGGCGGTATTCATCGCTGCCCGAGAACGAAGCGCCATTGCCGGCGGAGTTCACCACGATGACGTCGGGATGTTCCTTGCGCAGCCAGAGGAAAAACTCCTCCAGCAACTCCTCGTACCCGCCCATGGCGATGCCCGAGCGCAGCAGCGAGTCGACGTCATCGCCTTTGATGTCTTTCGCGCCGACGCGGTGGATGCCCCAGCTCCAATTGAGTACGCGTACACCGTCCTCCACGAGGTTGACCGAGGCAGCGATGTTGGCGGTGATCCCGGCATCGGAATTACGTTCGACGATGACCTCGAAGCCACCGCTGGTTTTGTCCAGCCCGCGGAGAAAACCAGTGTTGCCGCTGTCGTCCCAGCGTGCTGCGAGAATGCCGGCGACGGTTGTGCCGTGGTTGTCCGGTTTGTCTGCATCGCGGGCGTAGACGCAGGTGCGTGGTGGTGAGCAGGCGCCAAGGTAGTCTGCAAAGTCCGTCGTGTCGAAATCCACATCACGCTCGATCAGGCCGATGCGCACCGGTTGCGGCTGGATGGGCGGCTGTCGTCCGGGGATGCGTCGTTGGTAATAATTCACCGCGTCGAGAAAACGATTCGCGGCCCACTCGTCGGAGTCCAGGGCTGGCTTCTTCGGTTCTTCAGGATGGACTGCGGCTTGCTCGGTTTCTTCGGCCGAGGATTCTTCGATGACCACGGCGTCCACGCTGGTCTCGCTGCCCAGGCGCAGCACCAGGGCGTCGCGCTGCACCAAGTCCTTGGCCGGCAGGCGAAGTTGGTACAGGTTCAGCGGCGCGATGCTGCCGACCACCGTTGCCCCGTACTTGTGGGCCAGGCGCTCGGCTTCCTGGCGGCCATCACGGTCTTCTTCGATCAGCACGCTGACCAGGTCGACATAGGTGGTCAGGCCATCCATGTTCTTCGCTACTTCGTCCGTTCCGGCGGCCAGTACGTGACTGTTGCGCAAGGTCAGCCAGGCGGCATTGCTGGCGCGTGGGCCGTCCTGCAGCCAGAGCGGGCCGCTCTGGTAGTCGGCGCTGTCCAGGCGCAAGCGCAGGTTTTCCCCTTCGCGCTGGACCTTGTCTGCGGGTATCACCTTTGCGCCCAGTTTCAGTTGTGGCGTTGCGTTGCCCAGTCCGCGTACGGTCAGGCACCAGTCCTGGTGCTGGCTTTGCAGCAGGTCGCCGCAGCGTTTCAGGCTTTCCAGGCGCAGCGGTTCAGGCACTGCGGCAGCTGCGCAGGCAGACAAAGAGAACAACGTAGCGAGGGCAGCGGATCGTAGGGGCATGAGCCAGGTTTCTTTGCCGAGGGTCCTGTTGCTCCGACTGTTGCGTTGCTTGCTTCGTTCAGCGCAATAACGCTACCCAGCGATGACGCCTCTTCGTTCAGAAGCTATCGAGGCGCACACCCAACATGAACGCGATACCTGATATCCCGATCAAAACTGTCTTCCGGGTTTTCATAAGCTTCCAGTGTTTCCAAGAACCCTGTGCGCTCAAGACTCACCAGATCCTCAAGGGACCAATCAAAGGGGAAGTCGCTGGAAAAGCTTTCGCCCTGGTATTCAATCCAATGAAAAACCGGGAAGGGCAGGTAACCGAGCCACTCTGATCGATAGGTGATCTCGTCGGATTCGCTGCTCGTCACCACGGCGTGGATCTTGTTCTTGATGGTTGCTTGGCGTTCATCCATGGTGTTTCGATCCTGGGTGATGAGATGGAGAGAGCAGCAAAGTTGTTCGGCTAATGGCAATCATCGACGACAGGCCTCGTATCCTGTGTAGAATCCGTTTTTTCCAGTTTTCAAAGGATTGAGCCCGTGATTACTTGCCATGTCAGGTACGTCATTGACCCCTACCAGATCCCAGCTTTCGAGAGCTACTCGCGCCAATGGATTGAAGTGGTGACCCGAATGGGGGGCGTCCATCATGGCTACTTTCTTCCCGCCGAAGGCGCCAACAATATCGCCTACTGCCTGTTCAGCTTTTCCAGCCTGGCCGACTACGAAAACTATCGAAGGAAAGCCGAACAGGATCCAGCGTGCGTTGAATTGGTGACCCAGGCGACGGAACAACGATTCATTCTGAGTTATGAGCGTAGTTTCCTGCGGCCTGTTCTTGATTGAGCGGGTGGCTGCTTGAATCAATGTCAGATTTCAAGCCATGAGCCAACGTTCGTTAAAGTCCTACATCACACCGAAGACCTATTACTATCGCGGCACCTAGATAGACCTCTGGTTAACGCGTTTGGATAGCGCTTCGGCGCTTTCCTTGCGCTCGGAGTAGCGGTCGACCAAATAGGTTTCTCTGCCGCGCACCAGCAAGGTGAACTTCATCAGTTCCTCCATGACATCGACGACCCGGTCGTAATAGGACGAGGGCTTCATGCGCCCGGCTTCGTCGAACTCAAGGAAGGCTTTGGGGACGGAGGATTGATTGGGGATCGTGACCATGCGCATCCAGCGACCCAGCACGCGGAGTTGGTTCACTGTGTTGAAGGATTGCGAGCCGCCACATACCTGCATCACCGCCAATGTCTTGCTTTGGGAAGGACGAACCGCGCCCAGTGCGAGCGGGATCCAGTCGATCTGCGCCTTGAACACCGCCGACATCGAGCCGTGGCGTTCCGGCGAGCACCAGACCTGGCCCTCCGACCACATCACCAAGTCGCGCAGTTCCTGCACCTTGGGGTGATCGACGGGCGCATCGTCCGGCAGTGGCAACCCGGACGGGTCGAAGATAGCGGTTTCGGCGCCCATGAGCTCCAACAGACGCGCCGCTTCGCGGGTCAGCAACTGACTGAAAGAGCGTTCGCGGGTTGATCCGTACAGCAAAAGTATGCGCGGTTTATGTTCGGGTTCTGCGCTCTTTGCGAGTTTTTCCGCTGTTGGTACGTCGAAGAGTGACAGGTCAAGATTTGGGAAGTCATGCGGGGTTTCGCTGGAGAATTCAGTCATTACACAGCTCCAATCCGGTCCAGAACATATGGAAAAAAGCATATTCGTATTTCCATATGTTTATCGCAAGCCGCAATTGGCTGACCGCGCAAAATTCTGCCGATGGAAAACGATATTCCTTATGGGAATGCCGCGCATAAAATTAATGAATTTTTATTATCCATAAGCGCGGTGTAGCTTGATTTCAGCACACGGAGAACTGCGCCTTGAAATCATCCTCGTTAAGTTCAGCGGAAAAATTTGATACCTCACGGGCCAACGAGTACGGCCGGCAGAGCCGCATTGCGCTCGCTGGATACGACGCCTGCCAGGACCTGGCGGCGTGCATGCTGGCAGCGACCCTTGGAAATGTGGGCTCGGCGAAAATACTGGTGGTGGGCGCCGGCGGTACGGCGCAAGAGATCATTGCAATGGCCAAGCTGGAGCCGGGTTGGCGCTTCACTGCCGTCGATCCGTCCGAGCCTATGCTGGAGGCCGCGAAGCAGCAATTAGTCGCAAACAACGTGCTTGAAAGAACCGCCATGCATCTTGGGCATGTTGAAGACCTGGTAGCCAACGGGTCGTACGATGCTGCCACCTTGATCGGTGTGCTCCATCATCTCGATGGGGATGAAGCCAAGTCGAAAATATTACGGTCCATCCAGGCACGTCTAAAGCCGGGGGCGCCGCTGATTGTCGCCGGGAACCAATATGCGTATGCCAGTCAGCCGTTACTCCTCGCGGCCTGGGGGCAGCGCTGGCGACAGCATGGCGCCAGCCCGGAAGAAGTGACGGTCAAGCTTGGCAAGATTCTTCAAGGCGCCGACCCTCCACATTCCGAGGCAGCGGTTCAAAAACTGTTGAATGATGCAGGATTCGGCAGTGCTACCCGGTTCTTCAGCAGTCTTTTCTGGAGCGCCTGGTTAACCTGCAAAACGGCCTGAGCATGGAGCTTCAGCGACCTGGATCAGCTTTCCGGGGGCGAGATGGGGGCGTCGCTGGCTTCTGCCGCCAGCTTCAGTCGGTCGGCTTTGCTGATGTATTGAGTCTTGTTTTTGGGAGCCAGCTTGGCGCTGGCTTTTTTGGCGTTAGCCTTTAACAACTGGTTTATTTTCTTGCGGCGATTCATGTTGTTCTGCTCAGCATGTCAATTTTCCGGATGGTATCAGCTTTCCGTTTTCTCAGGATCTTTCCTCATTTTTGCAGCGGGCTTCACACGGCGCTCGATAATGATCGAGTCATTCGGGATCTCCAACCGGATCGCCGTTTCATCGGCGTGCATTTCAATGAGTGTCGAATTGCCTACGCCTCGGAAAATCACCGTTGCATTTTCAAATTTTTTGTAATTTTCCAGCGGTGAATCCTTGGGGGCTGGCAATAGATTGGCGTAAGGCGGTTTCACCAGAATCGTTGCCCTTTCTATACGTATTTGCGCGAAGCTCATGGCCACTTGCAGCAAGTCCGAAGTCACGCCGCCCATGAGAAGGGGCGTCAGGAGGATGACCCCACCGATCACTGCCCTGGTTCTCTTCAAGGGTTTCATTTCGGCGTGAGGATTCTGGTCAGGATGCTCGGAATCGACGACTTCAGGTGCCGATGGCTGCGCTGCTTTTATTTTCTTGTTCTGCTCCAGATAGGCGGAGTAAACGATGTACTGAAAAATGGGCAGAAGGATGAGCTGAATGTGTTCCAAGGGGCTTTTATGGGTAAGGAAATAAATGGTCACCGCGCCGCATATTCCAAAAAATACCGAGAGGAAGGTTATTTTTGGTCGTTTGAATTCCAGTACGGGATTTTTATCGGTGATTTTTCCATGTAGCCAGACGAAGCTTCTCAGCACGGGTATGAAGAACGGCGAAAGCAATATCCCGACAGCCGTGACGGAGACTGAAAAGTAAACACAAACCAGTCCGAAGCAAAACGCCGTGACCAGAAACAACAAACTGTCTCCAACGGATACGCCTTGTGGGTAATGACCGTTGCTCAATAAATAACTGACGATGCACGTGCCGCCAATCAGCAATCCGATTTTTGCCGACAGGGAGAGTAGTTTTGTAGCGATCTCTATCTGTTTTTCCAGTCCGGTGGTTGCTTCCCGCATCATAGAATCCTCCTTGATATTAAGCAGCAGACGGTCGCTTCCCGGACGCATCTATCCGTAGAGCATAGCGATGCTTTGGTTGTTCGTGGCGTGAGAGTGCGCGCAGAGTTGGGGCGAGGTTGGCGAATGCTTCCCATGAGTCTCTGGAGGTGATCGCGTGTTCGCACTTGGTACAACGTCTAAATGTAAAAAAAGCGTCTTGAAATGCCGGTCTTCAGACTGCCTTAAGACTTTACCCGCAGGTTGGCAGCATCGCTTCCCAGCGATCGGATCGGGGCTGCCGAATGAGTCGGCGGCTCGTCAGACTTTCACGAGGCGCGTTATGACCCGCGATATTGCCGTAAACCGTTATGGAAAACTGTCGATCACCCTGCACTGGTTGATGCTGGCGCTGTTCGTCGGCGTGTATGCCTGCATTGAGATCAAGGGTTTGTTGCCCCGTGGCAGCACCGGGCGAAGCCTGTTCCTGGGGTTGCACGGGCTCTTCGGGTTGAGCATTTTTGCACTGGTTTGGGTCCGCCTGTTCGGGCGCTTGACACCGCGCCCGCCAGTCACTCCCGCGCCGCCGGCCTGGCAGACGGGTATTTCCCACCTGATGCATGCGGCCCTGTATGGCCTGATGATCGCGACACCGGTGCTGGCCTGGCTGATGCTGGCCGCCGGAGGTAAGCCCATACCGTATTTCGGGTTCTTCTTGCCGGCCCCCGTGGCGGTGGATCCCGATTTGGCCAAACAGCTCAAGTATTGGCACGAATTGCTCGGCAGCAGTGGCTACTGGTTGATCGGCCTGCATGCGGCGGCGGGTCTGTTCCATCATTACTGGGTGGGTGACAACACCCTGGCGCGGATGCTGCCGGGGCGAAACCGCTCTTGACTACTCGGCTGACGCGATGAGTGCTGCGCTGGAAACGCCTGTCTGACTCAGCCCAATTGCGCCGGTTTTGTCAGGTATGTTTGCTCGCACGAACATATCTGACAAATCGGCGTTCCTGTTTCGGTGTTCCCCCGGAACTCCGTGAAGAACCTAGTCCCTTTGTCACTTCAGATTGCTCTGGAAGAAGCTCGTCAGCTTATCGAACGGAATGAGGTTGACCCGATCATAAAGATCGACATGGCCAGCCCCGGGAATGATGACAAGTTCCTTGGGTTGACCGGCGAGCTTGTAAGCCTCCTCGCTGAACTCCCTGGAGTGCGCATCGGCGCCAGCAATGAATAACATCGGATGAGGCGAAATGGTCTCGATGTCATTGAGCGGGTAGAAATTCATGAACTTGATGTTGCTTGTCAGCGTCGGGTGCGTGGTCAGGTCTTTGGACGAGCTCGATGGCGTGAACTCACCGCGGGGGGTGCGGTAGAAGTCATAGAACTCACGTTGGATAGGATGGGTGTTTTCATCCAACTGATGCACCGTACCGCTGGTGTAAAGCGTTTCACCGCCTGCGAACTCCACATTACGCTGCTGTGTGGCCTGCGCGATGATCGCCCGGCGCTGTTCAAGCGTTTGGGAGTGCTTCAATCCGTTGCGATTGACGGCTCCCATGTCATACATGCTCACCGTTGCAATGGCTTTCATGCGCGGGTCAATCTTGGCTGCACTGATAACAAAGCTGCCACTGCCGCAGATGCCGATTGCGCCAATCCGCTCTTTATCGACAAAAGGCTGGGCGCTGAGAAAGTCCACCGCTGCGCTGAAGTCTTCGGCATACATATCCGGCGAGACTGCATTGCGCGGCTGCCCCTCGCTTTCGCCCCAGAATGACAAATCCAGGGAAAGGGTCACGAAACCTCTTTCCGCCATTTTCGTGGCATAGAGATTGGCGCTCTGTTCCTTCACTGCGCCCATCGGGTGGCCTACGACAATTGCCGGATTCCTTGTCTTGCCATTGAGTTTTTTCGGGATGAACAGATTGCCTGCCACGTTCATCTGATATTGGTTTTTAAAATTGACCTTCTGTACGGTCACTTCGTCGCTGGAATAAAAATTGTCTGCGCCATTAGACATATCGGCCCCTATTGCTGACAGTGAACTGACAAGCAGCGTCAGTAAAACGATGATCTTTTTCATTGGAAATCCTATCGATGCGGAGTAATCAATTCTGGGAAAACATCACTTGCACACCCCGCCGGCCCAGCGCCTGAGCCAGTCTTGCGGGGTCGTCCACACGCCCCAGGCGCGTGTATGCGTAGGTTGAAACGAAGTTCGTATAGAAGATGACCAGGGTGTCCGGGCCATACAGCATGAGATCGCCGCTGTGGATCGTTCCCGGCTTGCTCGCTTGGGTAGGTAGTGCTTGGGGGAGGGCGGCGTACTTTTCATTGCGGTTGAGATCACTCATGTCCAACGTCAGTGGCAATAACGCGACGAGCGCGAGGGCAGCTGCGTTGTCGGCCAGGGTGATGGCGAAGCGTTGTTCCCCGACGGTCATCCACATGCCAGTGTTCTCCGTTAGCGAAGATGCCGATGCGGCTTCATTCATTGTCGAATAGCTGCCGAGCACGAGCATCGAAGCCAGCAAACCAAGCCAGGTCGCCCTCATCGCAGTTCTGCTTTCATTCCTGTTCATGGGGAACATGGTGAGCGACGGACAGTCACGCGACTAGCTAATGAATGCTTAACAAGGCTATAAGAATGGCTAATCAATTGGCTTAGATGCGTCTCTCCATGATCAAAAGAAATCTCAATGACCTGCTGTCTTTCGTCACGGTCGCGCGCGAAGGCAGCTTCACGCGCGCTGCCGGGGCATTGGGTGTCACACAATCTGCACTGAGCCAGGCAATCAATGGCCTGGAAGCACGCTTGCAGATCCGCTTATTGACGCGGACCACTCGCAGCGTTTCGCCGACCATCGCTGGTGAGCGGCTGCTGCAAGCGATAGGCAATCGCTTCGATGAAATAGAAGCGGAGCTGGATATGCTGACGGAGATGCGCGACAAGCCCGCGGGCACCGTACGCATCACCTGCGGTGATCATGTCTTGCGCACGACCTTGCTACCCAAACTTACCGGGTTGCTGCACGACTACCCGGATATAAACGTTGAATTTGACGTGTGTTATGGATTCCGAGACATCGTGGCGGATCGGTTTGATGCTGGTGTGCGCCTGGGGGACACCGTCGACAAAGACATGGTTGCCGTTCCGATAGGCCCTCCATTGCGGATGGCTGTCGTCGCTTCGCAAGCGTACTTCGCTGCCCACGCCATTCCCAAGGCCCCGCGCGACCTGATGAGCCATCGCTGTATCAACCAGCGCATGCAGACATCAGGCGGGCTCTATGTCTGGGACTTTGAGCGGCGAGGCAAACAGGTGAACGTGCGAGTTGACGGCCAGCTGATTTTCAACACGTCGACTCATATCGTGCAGGCGGCAGTGGCCGGGCTGGGCGTTGCCTACCTGCCAGAAGAAGAGTTTGAACCGTACCTGCAAGAAGGCCGGCTGGTGCGGGTGCTGGAAGATTGGTGTCCGCCGTTTTCAGGCTACTATTTGTACTATCCCAGCCGGCGACAGCCTTCGCCTGCATTTACATTGGTTGCTAATGCTTTGCGCAAAGACATCTAAGAAAGTAGTCGCTTTCAGAACACGTTTCGTCGTCCATGTGCAATCGCCAACCCCCGGGAGTGGCAAGCTGTGAGGATGCCCCGGACCAGATGCGCCAAAGACACCTGGCCGGAGAGCGAGAATGGCGATCGGATGTGCCACGCGACCGTGACGTGGGCCGCACGCCCAAGCCAAGACTCCGGACGGCGGCCGCTATGCGGCGGTGGCGTTCGAGATGCCGAGGTACGTTTATGCCCGATGAGACGCTTCACCTGCCTTTGATCCACAGCGTGCTTGCGCGCGAAAAGGACACCCCCGGTGCCTTGCTACCTATTCTCCATGCCATCCAGGCAGGCTGCGGGTATGTCCCCGACAGCGCCGTCCCGGAGATCGCCCACGCCCTCAACCTCAGCCAGGCTGAAGTGCGCGGGGTCATCAGTTTCTACCACGATTTCCGCACCACGCCGCCGGCGCGCCATACCCTGCGCCTGTGCCGGGCCGAGTCCTGCAAGAGCATGGGCGCCGAGACCCTGGCTGCGCAGTTGCGCGAGCAATTGGCGCTGGACGATCACGGCACCAGCGCCGATGGGAGCATCAGTCTGCGGCCAGTCTATTGCCTGGGTGCCTGCGTCTGCTCGCCGGCCCTGGAGCTGGACGGGGAGTTGCACGCGCGGATCACGCCCGAGCGTCTGCGTCAGTTGGTCAATGACTGCATGGAGGAGGGCGCATGCTGACGCTCTGTATCCCCCGCGATTCGGTAGCCCGTGCCGTGGGCGCGGACAAGGTGGCCGATGCGTTGGCCCTTGAGGCTGAGCGTCGACAGCTGCCGTTGACGGTGTTGCGCACCAGTTCCCGTGGCCTCTATTGGCTGGAACCGCTGGTGGAGCTTGAAAGCGCCGGCGTCCGGCTGGGCTTTGGCCCTGTCACACCGGCCGATGTGCCGGGCTTGCTGGATGCGCTGGCAGGCGATCCCGGCAGCCATCCGCTGGCCCTGGGGCCGGTGGAGGAGATTCCCTATCTCAAGAGCCAGCAGCGCCTGCTGTTCGCGCGCGCCGGCATCACACAACCGCTGTCCCTGGACGACTACCGTGCCCAGGGCGGTTTCCTGGGCCTGGCCCGGTCCATCCAGATGGATGGCGCAGACGTGGTCGCCAGCGTGCTGGATTCCGGCCTGCGCGGTCGGGGCGGTGCGGCGTTCCCGGCGGGCATCAAGTGGCGCACCGTGCGTGATGCCGTGGGGGCGCAGAAGTATGTGGTGTGTAACGCCGATGAGGGCGACTCCGGCACCTTCGCCGACCGCATGCTGATGGAAGGCGACCCCTTCCTGCTGATCGAAGGCATGATCATTGCCGGCATCGCCGTAGGCGCGACGATGGGCTACATCTACGTGCGTTCGGAATACCCGGCCGCCATCAGTACGCTGAACGAAGCGCTGCGCATCGCTCGCGACGCCGGCTATCTGGGCGCGAACGTGAGCGGTAG
>Ga0065704_10070509_pt1 | contig 22161 bp, 16 predicted proteins | sample SwiRhicommuniRL2_FD_59091 | JGI IMG/M metagenome (GOLD analysis project Ga0065704, IMG submission 59091) | Switchgrass rhizosphere bacterial communities from Rose Lake, Michigan, USA - RL2 v2 (version 2) | ecosystem: Host-associated > Plants > Roots > Rhizosphere > Soil | place: East Lansing, MI | reverse complement strand
GAAGAATACGATCTCTGGGGTGTGCCTGATGAAGAGGAAGTAACTTTGGAAGCGAATTTCGAGACGCGCCACGATGGTTTGTGGGGCGTCTATCGCTTCAAACGCGGCTTTGGTGGTCAATTGAAACGCGCAGGCCAGGCGATGGATCGGGTCTATAATCCGCTGTTGTATTGGGCATATTTACGGTTTCTGAGGAATAGGGAATAGAAAGTGGAAAGCAAAATCTGGAATTCTGTAATTTCCAAATTACCCAATCCTCATTTTCTCCAAACCTACGAGTGGGGACAGGTAAAGGCAAAGTATGGATGGACTCCACTTTATGCTGTCTGGACTTCTGACGGAAAGTTTTCGGTATTCAACGAAAGTGATCACGGGCCACTGAATCCTGATCATTGCGTCGCGGCTGCCTTGATTTTGAAACGTCAAATCCTCCGTAATGAATTTGCTGCGCGATTATCGATTCTCTATTCTCCAAAAGGACCTCTGCTTGATTGGTCCAATGAATCCCTGCGAAATCGTGTCCTCAATGATCTGCAAGACTTCGCAAAAAAGGAAGGCGCTATTTTCTTAAAAATGGATCCCGATATTGTGCTAGGAACGGGAGTCCCACAAGGGGAAGATGATTTTATGGAGAATGACGGACAAGTCCTGATGTCTGAGTTGAAGCGGAGGGGGTGGGGATATTCGTCGGATCAAATTCAATTCAAAAACACGCTCCTGATTGATCTTGGTCCATCTGAAGAAGAACTGCTGGCGCGTATGAAGCAAAAAACGCGCTACAACATCCGTCTTGCCCAAAAGAAAGGTGTGACTCTGCGCGTAGGCAACCAAGAGGATTTTGGCATGCTTTATAAAATGTACGCCGAAACCTCCGTGCGGGATGGATTCGTGATTCGCGATGAAGGTTATTATCGAACCGTCTGGAAATTATTCATGGATTCCAATGGACCTACCTGCGAGCCGTTGATCGCCGAAGTCGATGGTGAGCCTGTCGCGGCGATCTTTGTCTTTTATTTCGCGGAGCGTGCGTATTATGTCTATGGGATGTCTCGCAACGCACACCGCGAGAAGATGCCAACTTATCTCCTGCAATGGGAAGCGATGAAACGCGCCAGGGTCAAGGGTTGTAAAGTTTATGATCTGTGGGGTGCCCCGGATATGTTCGATGAAAGTGATTCGATGTGGGGCGTGTATCGTTTCAAGGAAGGCCTGGGTGGGAAGGTCGTGCGCACACTCGGCGCCTGGGATTATGCGCCAAATCCATTTTGGTATAAGCTGTATTCCGAAGTTATTCCACGGGTATTGGATTTGATGCGGACGCGTGGCAAAGCAAAAACAAAACATTCTCTTGGAGGCGCATGATGGATATTCCGCGAATACACTTTGCTCATCTTCCTACACCTATCGAAGAACTTCCGCGGCTGACAGAATATCTAAGCGGACCAAAGATTTTGGTCAAACGCGACGACCAAACGGGACTCGCTTTCGGTGGCAATAAGACTCGCAAGCTGGAATTCCTTGTGGCAGAAGCATTGGAGCAAGGAGCGAAAATGCTGATTACAGGTGGCGCGCTGCAATCCAATCATTGCCGCCAGACTGCCGCGGCCGCCGCGCGCTTTGGCCTGGATTGTACGCTTGTGCTGAATGGTGAGATGCCTGCTCAGTCCTCTGCTAATCTATTGCTTGACCAATTGTTTGGCGCTGAGATCGTGACTGTCGCAGATCGTGCCTATCGCGACCAGACTCTTCAAGAAACATTTGATAAAGCCACCGCTGCGGGAAGAAGACCCTATCTTGTTCCGTATGGTGGATCGAGTCCGACGGGTGCGCTGGGATATGCATATGCTGTCGAAGAATTTATGAAACAGAATGTAAAAGTTGATTGGATCGTGTTCGGTACATCCTCAGGCGGGACGCACGCCGGTCTGGTATTAGGTCAGCGCGCCTTTGGATATCAAGGCAAAGTATTAGGTATCAGCATTGATGAACCAGAAGAGTGGTTGAAGACTCGTGTCTCTACACTGGCGTCAGACGCAGGTGAAAAGATGGGGGAGCGGATTGACTTTACAGGCGATGATATTCTTGCCAACGAGGAATATTGCAGAGCGGGCTACGGCGTATTGACCGAGGCGGAGCGCGAATCGGTCAAGTTGTTTGCGAAATACGAGGGCGTATTGCTTGATCCTGTCTATACGGGACGCGCCGCGGCGGGAATGATCGATTTGATCCGCAAGGGATTTTTCAAGAAGGAGGAAACTGTGTTGTTCTGGCACACCGGTGGACAGCCCGCCTTGTTTGCGGAGAAATACGCCAATAAAGTTTAACGAAAAAGGATGGGCAGCGCCCATCCTTTGTTTTTAGCCGACCGATACACCAATCAGTTTTCCTATACCATAAGTTAATGCGGCGGCGGCAATGCCAACCAGTACTTGGCGTGTTCCAGAGAACCAAACACTGCGACCTGTCATCAGTGTAATCGCCGCGCCGATAATGAACAAACCAATCGCGCTGACAATTAGGCTGAGGATGATGGCTGTTGTCCCACTCCAAATGAGGTAGGGCAGGATGGGAAAGAAAGCGCCAAACGCAAATAGGAAAAAGGATGTGATCGCGGCTTCATAAGGTGAGCCACCAAGTTCTTCAGGATCAATTCCCAGTTCCTCGCGTGCAAGTGTATCGAGGATGTTACCTTTATCGGCCATCATATGCGAAGCCATTTCTTTTGCGCGATCTTCAGGCAAACCCTTCGACTGATAAATTAACGCAAGTTCCTCCTGCTCTTCCTCCGGACTGTTTGCGATCTCTTCTGCTTCGATTTTGATCTGATGTTCATAGAGCTCGCGCGAGCTTTGCACCGAGAGCCATTCACCCAACGCCATCGAGCCTGCGCCTGCCAGGACTCCTGCCAGCCCGGCGATTAAAATAGCCGGCCTCGAATTTGTCGCGCCAGCCACGCCCATTGTGAGACTTAATATGGAGACAAGTCCATCATTGGCACCGAGCACCGCCGCACGCAGGGCATTCCCTCCACCCGCTTTGTGACGCCCTTCCAGTTGCGCGACGGATCCACCCGAGAGACCACCCGTGGATTGAGAAGCCATGGAAAGCAGACGCGCATGAGATTTTTCATCCTGTGAAAATTCTCTGGCTTCTGCATCAGTCTGGCCAGCGTATGCCCGACTATCCGCTTTTTCGTTGCCCGTGATAGTCGGCAGTATGAACTGTGGACCGAAGCGTTTTGCCAGCCAGATCATCGTTTGGGCGCGCCAGGTTGGGACACGCGGCGGAATGGCAAAATTCAGAGCGCTCAGCTTTTTCTCCCAGGCCGCGGCGTGTTTCTCTTCGCTGGCTGCCAGCTTCTTATAGACTTCTGCCATTTGCGGTTGTTTTTCTGTTTCTGACAACGCAGCGTACAATGCAGCCCCATCGATCTCTTTCTGTCGGTTATCCAAATATTGTTTTACATCCTCATTGTCCGGCATTGATCCCTCCCGAAAAAAATACTCCTTCAGGGATATCCCTGAAGGAGGTATCTTGTTTTTACTTTAGAGCATCCCAGCCCGCGTACTTGGCTGTGTCACCGAGTTCTGCTTCGATTCGGATCAACTGGTTGTATTTCGCTACACGGTCCGAACGTGCAGGTGCGCCGGTCTTGATCTGACCTGTGTTCAGCGCCACGGCGATATCTGCGATGGTCGCGTCTTCGGTCTCGCCAGAACGATGAGATGTGACTGCGCGCCAGCCTGCCCGCTGACAGGCATCCACAGCTTCGATGGTTTCGGTGAGCGAACCGATTTGATTCACCTTCACGAGCAACGCGTTCGCCGCGTTCTCCTTGATCGCCTTGCGGACGCGCTCCGGGTTGGTAACGAGCAGGTCGTCACCCACGATCTGGATTTTGTCACCCAATTGTTTAGTCATCAATTGCCAGGATGCCCAATCATCCTGGGCAAGACCATCTTCGATTGAAACGATGGGATAATCCGCCGCCCATTTTGTCCAAAACGCCACCATCTCCTCGCCACTCAACTTTTTGCCTTCCTTGCGAAGGTTGTAGGTCTTGGTATCTTCTTCGTAAAGCTCAGAAGCGGCGGGATCGAGGGCAATGGCAACATCCAGGCCGCGACCGGCTTTAAATCCAGCTTTTTCGATGGCAGCAAGGATCACCTCAATTGCTTCGTTATTGGCTTTCAACGCAGGAGCGTAGCCGCCTTCATCGCCGACCAGCGTCGCGTATCCTTTTTCCTTCAGCACGGATTTCAGCGCATGGTAGATCTCTGCACCCCAGCGCACACCTTCTGCAAACGTGGGTGCGCCGAACGGCATGACCATGAATTCCTGCATGTCAGTGGATTGCCAGGCAGTATGTGCGCCGCCGTTCAAGATGTTCATCATGGGAACAGGCAAAACGTGCGCATACACGCCGCCCAGATAACGATAGAGTGGCAGGCCAAGGGAATTGGCTGCAGCTTTTGCGACCGCGAGGCTTACACCCAGGATTGCATTCGCGCCAAGCTTGGATTTGTTCGGTGTCCCATCAAGGGAGAGAAGTTCGGCATCGATGGCTTTCTGCTCGGCCGCGTCCCAGCCAAAGAGCGCATCGGCGATCACACCATTTACATTGGCAACCGCCTTCGATACGCCCTTGCCAAGATAGCGTTTCTTATCGCCGTCACGTAGTTCCAGGGCTTCATGCACGCCCGTCGAGGCGCCCGAAGGCACGGCCGCTCGTCCCCATGAGCCATCAGCCAACGCGACTTCCACTTCGACGGTGGGATTGCCGCGCGAGTCAAGGATTTCCAGCGCAGAGATGCTTTCGATGATAGTGTCCATTTTGTTCTCCGAGAGTTATTATCAGTGCTTCACAAGCCCCATATTTGTGGACTGAAGATTTTTTATAAGTATAACTCACTTTCATTGACCTACCTCTCAATGGATTCGCGGAGGTGCCAAAAGGCTTCAAAAGGTAGGAATTAAGTACTACGTGCGGGCTTTGGGGAACTTTTATATATCGAAGTTCATCTATCTGTCAGGTTAACAACGAAATGGAGGTTTCGATGAACACCAAAAAATTTTTACAATTATTAGTTCTGCTGTCGGTGTTGCTGGCATCGTTTGCATCCACCAGCTCCGCCTTTGCCGCCCCAGCCCCTGCCGTCCAGTGCGGCACCAGCGTGACCGTGGTCAGCGGCGACACCTTGCGAAAGATCGCGGATCGCTGTGGGACCAGTGTGGCAGCTCTGCGGCTGGCGAATCCCGAGATTGGCTGGGGTAATTTGATCTACCCTAATCAGGTTTTGCTTCTGTCAGGTGCCATTCTGTATGGTGATAATGGTTATGATACCTATATCGTGGCTCGTGGCGATACCTTGAAATCACTGGCAAATCGCTTTGGGACATCGGTTGATACCCTGCTCTCACTGAACAAAAGCGTTACTAACGTCAATTTGATCTACGAAGGTCAGCGTCTGGTTGTTCCCTCGGGGCGCGGGGTTCCGGGAACGCCTCCGCCAACAAACCCGCCTCCTGCGAATGGACAGATCTACTATGCACAGAGCGGTGACACGCTCCGCAAGATCGCTGCGAAGTTCAACACTAGTGTAGACGCGATCCTCAAGGTCAATCCGCAGATTACCAACCCGAATTTGATCTATGTTGGACAAGCGATATCCATCCCTGCAGGTGTTTCCACATATTCGGTTCAGAGAGGCGATACGCTTCGAATTATCGCAAATAAATTTGGAACGACGGTTGACGGTCTGCTGGCGCTCAACGCGAACATCAAAAATCCCAACTTGATCTATGTTGGACAGGTGATTAGAGTAAGCTAAAACGGATTATTATCGACAACAAGGGCGGACTTTCAAGTGCGCCCTTGCTGTCGTTTTCAATTGATTCACCCTGCGAGGCTATGCTGACCGCAAGCCTGTTGATCAGGTCCCAAAAACCTGCATCAATGCATTGATCAACCCATCATCCTTCCTGCGAATATTTTCATCCAGCTCAATATGGATGAATATGGCTTCCGTCGTGGCAGAGCCCTGAATATTCGTTTTTGCACATAAATCTTCCAGTTCGCTTCCAACTCCAAGACACAGACCGGCACTAATGCCCTGCTCAGAGAGCGCATCCTTTAATTTTTGGGCAATAGCCACTTCCTTCGCAAGTGGCTTTTCTCCCAGCCCAAATACCACCTGAGGGTAGCCCTCATGATGGCTGCTATGAAACCCATGAATTTGCAGGATCACTACCTCTCTGGATGCGGTTTGTATTTCCTGGGATAAGGCCAGATGAACCGATTGAAAGATACTCTCAGGAGCGTGCGCGACATCTGCTGATTTGTCGCGATTGGCATTTCGTTGCGCGCCAGCGATCAAGAGTGCGCGAGCATCCACTGCACGATATATATCAAGCGCAACAGTGGGTGTCCTCTTGTCGTACAGCGGATGAGGCGCCTCGATAATAATGTTGCTCGTAGAATCCAGGCGGAATGCGTAAAGTCCCCAGCCTTTTTGAATCGGCCTTTGCTCTCGCAGGAGGTAACTCACTGCATAGTTATCGCCGCGATCTACATAATAATTCAGGGTGTAATCATTCCCGGTTGCAAGATCAACTGCGCGTGCCAAATCACCCGTGCCGAGCATAGATATTATTTCTACAAAATCAGCTTGTTCCTTATTTGTAGGGGGAAGATAACCTTCACTGTTGGCACGCGGCATGTTTTTTTCTAAAATGCTAATTTGATTCCGAAAACTGCCCTTGATCGTGTCAAGAACTGCCACGTCAGGGGGAGTTAGGTTGGGATAGGAAATTGGCGGTAGAGGTAGGTTTGGATTCGGACGGGACGCGCAACCAGCAAGTGAAAGCATCATGATCACCGATAATAAAAGAAAAGTGTGTGCAATTTGCATTCGCGCCTCATATCTGACAATTCCTATTGGCTCATTATTGTTAAGGCTGGAGGCAAAAAATAGGTTCAAAGCGAATCGAACAAACTACTTTATTTTTGAGCAGACGGAGCCATCAGCCACGGTTCGGCTCCGGGCAAAATTTGTTGGGTAAAAGTCAGTTTGCCTGGACCACTCAAAAGTGCATGATCATAAAATGGACTGTACGTTGAACCGGCTGGAGCCCATTCAATGAACTGCAAATTATCAAAATCGGCCGTAGCGATACCTTGAGCAGGAGGAGTCAGCCGTAAGAACACCTGTACAGCTACTGCGTCCGCCGGGGCCTGTATATCAATCCGAAACGGTTGCCAGCGATTAGGGGCTTTTGTCTCAATTGGCTCATTAGTTTTCAGGAAAGAAGGCCCGCGATTATCTGAATACCAGCCAATTTGCAGAAGCGCTACTGCTCCTGGGCTGACGCGTATCATGCCGGTAATACTCAACTTTGAGTACTTATCGATCAAAAGCCGATGGAGATGCGAGGTAAGGATATCGTTGAGATTACTTCCGCTTCTCGTCAGACGGATCCCTGAGTTTCCTTCATAGGCGAAATCCTTTCCCACCTGGACGCTGTCTTTAGTTCGTTCCCAGAGTGGGGCACCATCGGATCGGTTATCCACTTCGCTGCTTTCAAAGCCACCGATCCATAGCAAATCACGGCCCAATAGAAGCTTACCGGTTCCCTCGAAACCAGAGATCCACTGCGATTCTGGAATGGCAATGATTTGCCCTTCTGCTCCACCATCCAGGACACGTGTATATGTCTTCTGGATGGCGCGCTGATCAAGATCCAACTCCAACGTGTCGTTTTCCATGACAAAAGGACCGGCGGCACTGGCTGCAATACGAATCACGTGGTTGGCTTGTTCGCCTGTGAGTCCATGCGGAATGTAGTCTTTGATCATTAAAGGATCGACAAAGGCTCTAATCACCTTGCCATCTCGCAGATAGACTGTCAGCATATAAGCTTCGAAAGTGGGCCAGACATCCTGATCAAAAATGAAATTACCCATGGACCACGCGATCAGCGATTCTTTTTCCCATAAGAAGCTGCCGACAACATGAGGGTGATGGTTGATGACCAGCGTTGCCCCGGAATCTCTGGCCGCGATAGACAGGCGGGTAATATTACTGGAGGGTGAACGGACATATTCAAAGCCACCATGAATCATCACAACAACAATGTTTGCATCTCGTTTTGCCTGAATGACGGCTGCGCGTAATTTTGCCTCTTCACACAATGCCGCGCCACCTTTTCTCAACGCGTCCGAGGCTACATAAGTTATATCGTGATTGGTTGCCGGAGGGGTCGGCTGACCAATCGTCGTGCAGCCGATAAAGGCAACTTTCTGACCCTTTGCCGTGAGGATAGAGGGAGCCCAGGCGCCCTTTTCGTTGGCTCCGCCTCCAAAATGGTTCATGCCCGCTTGGTCAAGTGACGCAATTGTGCTCTGGACACCGCTCTCCAAAAGGTCGTAGAGATGATTGTTGCCAACATCTACAGCGTCAACACCTATTTGTTTAAGGGCACTTACTGCACTGGCATCGCTTGAAAATACGTAATCTTTCGTATTGTGATAAACCGTTGGTCTCGGATCTCGAGGCGAAAAATAAGGTTGATCGGTTAGTGGACTTTCAAAATTCAACACAGTCAGATCAGACTTCCCGACAAGTGGTTCGATCGGCGCCAATAGTTTTAGATGTGCTTCAACATCCGGGTCAGGTGGCAACAATCCATCTGTTGTGTCTCCATCTTCATTGGGATCGAAAAAACGCCGTCCAAACATCGTATCTCCACCGAACTGGATAACAATTGTTTTGCCATCGTCTGGTGTAAGCCGGAAGAGCACAGGAAGGCTGGGTGCGGCAGCTCGTGTATGGGAAATAAAGCCATCCCTTTTGGCTGTAATCCATTCGGGTTTGCCTTCACTCGGAAGCTCGAACCAACCGTCATTATTACTTGTTGTCTGGTTGGTTTGAGAACTCACACCCGCGTCCTGTATTGGGTTTCCGTCCATATCAACGACACGTCCTGTAAAGTTATATTTCGGAGGCGCTGGCGTGGGAATGACTGTCGCTGTAGGGACGGATGGTTCAGCTAAATTTGAGCAACTTGAAAGAAAAAGAAACCCTATGAGAAGCACTAGGAATATCGAACGAATCATTGGAAGAGTATTCCGATGATAATCAAATGAGTTTGATAATACATTTATCCAATCCCTTTCTTTTTTCATCCTACTTGTTTGGATCGAGCAGAGGATAATTAAGCCAGTACTCTGCTCCAGGCAGAATATCCTGAGCAAGCGTTAAATCTCCAGAGCCGGTCAGTAACGCATAATTATAAAGAGGGCTAAATCGTGCTCTGGGATTGGCCCATTCAATAATGCGAATATCATCGAAATCGGCTGTCACTGTCCCTTTGTCTGGAGGCTTCAACCTCAGATACAAACCTAATGCCAAGGCCCTGCTGGGTACGTGTACGTCAAAACGGAAGGGTTGCCAGATTCCGTAAGATTGGACTTCGATTGGTTTGGTCCACTTCAAGAATGATGGTCCGGAGGGCGCTGAATACCAGCTCAATTGGACTTGCGCAGTCACTCCTTGATTCAGGCGTACCAGGCCTATGATGCTTAGATTTGTAGAACGATCAACCCAAACTCGATGTAGATTGGTTGATACTGCATCATTGCTGTCGGTAACATCGCTTGTCAAGCGAATGCCTGTCTCTCCCTCATACGCATAATCCCGTCCGATTCGGATACTGCCTGATTCCAGATCCCACAGAGGCGCGCCGTGGGAAGCGGAGTCAATCTCATCGTTTTCAAAACTACCAACCCATAGCAGGTCACGGCCGAGTAACAAATTACCTGTTCCTTTGAAATCAGAAATCCATTGAGCTTGTGGAATGCCAATTATTTTTCCCGGTGCAGATCCACCGTTCGTTGACTCGGTATAGCTATTCTGAAGAGCTCGACGGTCAAGATCAACCTCCATTGCGCCACTTTCCATAATAAAAGGGCCAGGCTTTAGGCCAGCTGCCTCGCGGACTACATAATCTGCCAATTGATCGGTGACACCATGAGGCACAAAACCATCGATCATCAATGGTTCAAGATAGGCTCTGACGATTTTTCCCTCTCGCAGATAAACAGCCAGCATATAGGATTTAAAGGCTGGCCATATTGTCTGGTCCGAGAGAAAACTGCCCATTGTCCATGCAATCAATGATTGATCTCTTACCGAAAACCCGCCTATCACGTGTGGTTGATGATTGATCACCAGAGTGGCGCCTGCCTGTCTTGCAATTTCGCTAAGGTAGGTAATCTTGTTGGTCGGAGTTGGATCGTATTCCGTGCCACCATGAATCATGACGATAACAATATTTGCCAGTTGCTTTGCCTTGATGATCTCTGAACGTAAGCGTGACTCGGCACAGTAAGCGGCACCCCCTTTCCTCAACACATCCGAAGCTACATAAGGAATATCATTTCTTAGCGGAGTTTTAAGGGGAATCCTGAGAGTAGTACAGCCAAGAAAGGCGATTGTCTGTCCCTTGGCTGAAATGATCACCGGGGTCCAGGCGTTGGCTTCATTTGTCCCTGCGCCGAAGTGAAGCACTCCTGCTTGATCAAGGACGGAGAGGGAATTGCTTAATCCTGCTTCCAGCATATCGTAGGTATGATTATTTCCCATGTCAACGATATCTACTCCGGATTGCATTAATGCGATCACACTGTTCGGATGACTTGCATAAACATAAGCTGTCGTAGGATGGAAAATGGCCGGTCTGGGCATCGCTTTAGGAAAGAAGGCCGGATCATTCAATGTCGTTTCCAAATTCACCACGGTAAAGTCAGCATTTTCCAAAAGTGGCTTCACTGGAGCCAATAATCTCATATGATCATCAACAGTAGGTTCAAGAGGCAGTAACCCATCGGCTGTGTAGTCATCTTCGTTAGGATCAAAGAAACGGCGACCGAACATCGTATCACCCGCGAAGTGAATGACAATTGTCTTGCCATCATCGGAAGTCAAACGAAAGAGCACGGGGATCCCGGGCGCGGCGGCGCGTGTACGAGATATAAAACCGGGGCTGGTCGCCTTGATCCATTGTGGAACTTCCTGCGAAGGGAGGCGAAACCAACCATCTTTGTCACTGGTCGCGGTGTTTTTTAGAGCTTCCAGAGTGGCCCCTTGAATAGGGTTCCCATCCATGTCAATGACACGCCCAACCAAATCCTGACTCGCTGCTTCTGCTTGTTGTGAGTGAGGCGCGGGTATCAGATTGTAGAATGATTGTGGCGATGCAATAGGGGTGGGTGTTGGATTTTGTCCTGGTACAGACGAACAGCCGGACAAGAAAATCGCTATGATCAGCAGAGGAGGGAACTTTGAATGAATCCTCATCATATAAATATCCAGCTTTATCCTCAGGTAAGGAATAACCACTCCAGGTGAGTTTGGCTTAACATTAATACTGCACCTTGCATGATGAGCCATACGCCTGCGGTCGCTAACGAGGTAGTAACAACAGTCGGATAGGCTCCCTCGCGGGCAAAATCATTAGCAATTAACGCCGCGATGGTAGGCATAATGATGACGAATCCAGACCAGGGGACAAATTGGCCATGCGTAAGATTAATAATTATGATTTCCAATATCCAGGAGATCACCACCCCGGAAAGAATCATCATGCCTAATTTTGTTCTTCCGAATGCAAGCACCATTCGTGATGTAAGAAGCTGCACAAACACGAAAGTCAGGAGGCTGGCAACGATTACAAATATCACATCCAATGGTCGCGCTGCGAATAGGGCCAGATAGGCGGCTGTAACAAATCCGCCTGAGCGTACTTTGAATTTGGAATAGGCTAAGAGATCGAGAAGTACACTGACAATAATACCGAGTGGCAATAGCTGTATAGGATAGGTATATGTATAGGGTTGAGTATGGAGCAATGGGGGTGAGGTTCGTACGAAGAGATTGGGCAAGACCTCCTCAATTGCTGAAAGTGGAAAAATGATCAATGCGACGATGGAAACGCCCAGCAAAATTGAACCGATGGTGTTCCTGGCTCCCTGTCGGCCCATATCATGAGCAATCACTCCGGGTAAGACAAATCCAATGCCGTAGAGAATGGTCAGGTCAATATTGATCGTCACGAAGAGTCGGATGATGGTTATCCATAGCACCTGAAAGATCAAGCCAACCAAAATTTCGATTTCGAATAATTTCCTTCCATTGAGCATAAAACGCTTTTGTAGGATCTTGTAGACAATCTGATAGGTGAGGTAAGCAATTGCCAGTGTAACAATAATATGAAGAGGCTGGCCCACAAAAAGCGCAAGGTATCCACAAACGATCACACCACCCAGCGTTAGCCCAGTCCGTTTATAAATAATCGTGGAAACCACGATTCCGAGAATAATGGTGAGTCTTGCCAGCTCATTACTGATGGAGTAGTCATACATCTAATTAACTCCGGTGTGCCAAATGCCCAATCATTCTTTCTTTTGTCCGTTCCATACGTGGACGATAGTATCTCCATGCTCCTTCATGAACGTGAATCGGCGCATCTGAGCGATGGTGAAAGTATTCGAGCAATAATTCAGCCTGCGGCGTGTGGATATTGACTAGGCCGATCAATACGCCCTGCTCACCTTTAATCAAATCTGCAATTTTGTCAAATATCTGATCCAGTGTAGGGTTTACGCTGAACCCCATGTTAATGATTCGACTGGGTGAAACACCTAATTTAAGCATATGGTCTGTAACTTGTGGTTCATAAGCTCCAAACGTGATCCAATAATCGAGATCCAGATCGTTCGCAGCGATATTTGCAAACCTCATGGCGCGGTCGGCGCGATCGTAGCGGTTATTGAGGATGCCGATGCGGGTCGCATTTTGATCATAATAAGGTCGCAGGGCGTCCACACTAATAATGGTGCTTTCACGATCATTGACTGCAAATAGGGGAATCCAAAGGATTTCTTTTTTCTTCCAAATCGTTCGCTGGATGTTGACCACACCCACATCGGGGCGGGCATTCCACATCCCACGCATCGCCGTCGAACGCGGAATCCCCAATATATCCGCGACCGCCAATCCGATGGAAATATTTTCCTTGAACGAGAAATAATTAAATCCGGCGAGATCCTGTTCGGCCACCCACCTTGGATCGGCATAAACCAGATGACTTCTGCGCGCTTCGGCATTTTTTGCCAATCTTTGCCGTAAGTGTGGGTGGTCTTCAGCGGTAATCAAAATCCCGTCATGCGGAATCATAAGCGATAAGGTATCTGCAATCTCTTCCAGCGATTCGCCCATTACATCCTGATGGTCTTCTCTTACATTCGTGATCACATTGATATTTCCCTTCACGAGCAATTCCTGAGAAGCGATCTGGTTGGCTGGGAAGAGAGCCATGGTTTCAAAAACAATCGCTTCCGTATCTTTTTCCAGGTATTGCTTTGCGATGTTGAACAACTCCATGATCGTGGGTGAGCTTCGGCGCTGTATGGGGATCTCTTCTCCGTTTGGCAAAATGACCATAGCCGCGCTGCCTGTGGTTTTGGCAAGCGTTTGTATGCCGGCCTCCCGTAAGACCCCCGCGATAAGACGGGTCACGGTCGATTTTCCCCGAATCCCATTTACATAGATTCGGATTTTGAGTTTATCCAGTCGGCGCTCGTAATCCCTCCGCTCGAGCCACCAGGAGATGATTACGCCGAGGAGTGTAAGAGCTAATACAAGAATCCCATACATTAAGAGATCGCTTTCTCGAACAATGCGGTGGACAGTGCAAGGTCACCAACGGTTTCCCATTCAATAAATAGATTTTGAAACAGATCATCGTTATTAATTTCCAGGCTTCTCTGGAGGGATCTTTGCGCCGCTTCCATCATATTGATCTTTGTGTGGCTTACTCCTAAAAAAGCAGCAAACCCGAATCGAAGCTGGACGCGTGACTGAATCAAGGTCGATTTGCCAGAGGAGATAACAAACTGTGTGGTGGTCATGCGGTTCAGGATATTGTTTACAACTTTATTTGCTCCTCCTGTTTCCGTTTCGGGCAGGATGACCGCAATCTGATGATCTCCAGCGAGAAATGGAATATCGGTTTCGCGGGTTGTATCCTTAATGCTTGTGGCAACTGCACGCATCAATTCCAGCTTCTCATGCGACCCCCAATCGAGCCCGTGGATTGGTTGTACCGTAATCAGGACAAGGGCGAATGGGCGACGATATCGAACAGAACGATCTTCTTCTTCATTCAGGCAGAGAGTCCCTATGGAGGATTTGAGCAACCCGATGTTTCTATCTTCGAGATCCAATTGTTTTAATTGGTTTTGATTGTCCTTGTATATATTTAAGATCGCCTGCAGCCGATCATGATACCTGCCGCCAAAGATGAATGTCAGTCCTACCAGGATCATCTCAAGCAGGTGATCCAAAAGCTTGATCGTTTCCCAAACACCCAGCAATTGTTTGATGGCAATCCAGAGAGAGATCATAAGCAGGGCAACTAATACCCCTCGCACCATTCCGAGTGCCAGCATGATGCCAGTGCCCAGAAAAAGGAAGAATAAAAAAATGGAAACGGTGCGTATGGAACTATTATGAATAACCACTAGGGCGGCTGCCAGCAGCGTGGCGGCAAAAACTAGCAATGTCAGATAGAGTCTTTGGATTTGGTCAGGAAGTCTAGCTTTTAAGGCTTTATTGCTCATCTTCTTCCGCCTCCTCTGTCTTTTCATTGACAAATTGTATACTTATATGCCTGGCTACTCTTATAACCCCTAAAACACAAATCACCAGAAACAAGGCAAACCCAATTGCAACCAATGCGGGCAGAGGAAATATCTTGCTGCTTCTTTGCAAAACTGGACCGATAATGGGAATGTTACTTGCGTCAGCAACCTGCTGGAACAAGACCTGTGGATTTTCCTGACCTGACAGCGTTCCGGATCTCTCAATGCGATTCGCAGAACCAACAACCATAACGTTGCCCGTAAAATTACTGCGTAACGCGGGATTCAGAAGAGCATCCCATGTCCATTCGAGTCCCTGTTGATCGTTTCCAGTTAAAACGAGAACGGTTCCGCCCTTTATCCAGGGTGAAGGAATCATTTGCAGTAAGCCGAGGCTTGCATCCGTGTTCGAGGTGGGAAGATATACTCCATAGCCCTCTTCGAGCGAATTTCCAACTTTCGCAAATGGTTGAGGCAAAAAATCGTTCGTGTTCCTGGTGACCGAATTTGCTGAAGGTAAACCAACCAAAACGACATTGGGATACTTGATACTCTTTTGAGCAAAGTTACTCGCCGTCAATACTTCGGGCGGACGGTTTGATTGACGGGAGGAGGTACCAAGCATGAATGATAAGCGCGAGATATAACCAAGATCCTTTTGATCAAATTGATCGGGGATAACATAGACAAAGCCCGGATAATCACTGAAAGGAAGAGGGAAATCCTTTAATGAGGGAATTGGAGTGTGATTCCGATAGTTTATTTCAAGGGCGGAGCTGTTTAATATTGTTGCCCATACGGATTCCAGTGCTCGTTCACAGGAGCTATGAGGAACATGCAAGTCAAATGCTACCCGAATAAAGTTGATGCCCCGGCGAAATCTTTTCGCTGGCAGGCCAATGGTCACTGGCTCTGCAGTTGAACTTCTGGAATTTGGCAGAATGCCAGCAATGCTAAAACCATTCAGATAAACTGTAAAAGAAGAATTCAGAATATCTAGATCTGGCGAATGGACCAGCCCAAGGTTTAATTTCACCAGAACAGGTTCTATGTCATAGGGGATGTATAAGCTGTAAATAAGGTTCTGCTGGCCGATGCCTCTTACCGTGCGGTCAAGATACCCCAGATCTTCAAACGAAACATTGTTTCGAAAAGGTTGGGGTACAGGCAGAGGAGCTTGGTCTACGTAGGCTATATTTCCATGCAGCAATATGCTTTTCGCACGGTCGCTAAATATGGAGGCCGAGGTAAAGCCATCCTGCCTGTTTTGATCGCCAATCAGCATCACTGCATTTCCTACCCCCCAGGGAGATGGAAATAACGCCACGGAATCTTTCTGTTTGTCCATCTTATCTTGAAATTCAGCTGGCGCCTTGCCGATAAAGATAATATTTCGATCAGCAGTTGTGTTTGTGCTTAACTGATTCTCAGTCACGATTTCCGGATGCCAATCATTATTGGCATCTGCATGACTACCTAATTCATAGGATATTGTCGATAATGAGGTTAGATCGTCCTGGGTGATGTTTTCTGGCAGGACAATTAGTGTTTGTCTTTTCGCCCCCTCTGGCAGATACTTTTCCAATGGTTCGATCAGAATCTGTGGGAAATTCGAAAGGTCAACCTGGAGATCGCGTCTTGTAAAAGATAGATGCAGGAGTCCACCCGGATCGATCGCTGCCCACCGTGAGGGATCATCCCAGTTTTGACAATTGGTTTGAGGGTCATCAGGTAGATAGAGAGTACCGGTAAATGTCAGAGTGTTATTCCCCTGTGTGAACATATTGGCTGGTATCAGAATATGCTGCCTGGTTCCAGGTATGCTTGTAAATCTGTAGGAATTGACCTGGAGCCCATTAAGCGAAATGGTTAACGATGACCTTGCTGAATCCAGGAGAGGGCTGGCTGTGACTTTGAGTTCCAGCCAATTCCCTTCGTTGAGCAACCAGTTTTGAGGAACAGGAATGTTAAGTGTTTGACTGCTAATGAGGCCCTGGAGTTCTACAGGTTTCTGGTCATGGAAGGTCTCCAATGGGATTTCGACGAAGTTAAGATCTTCTGCATAAACATGAGTGTTCGGAATGAAAGCGTCTAATAACAAACAGGCACAAACGAAAGCCAAGTTGAATTTTTGAGCCTTCATTACATCCCCCTGTGGCTTCCATTTCCACTCCCAATCAACGCTTTGATCCGTACCTTAAGTTCCTGCGGGTGGACGGGCTTGACGATGTAATCAGTTGCACCCAACCCGAAAGCAATAACTTTTTTCTCAACATCACCGACTGAAGTAAAAAAGATTATAGGGGTATGGGCAAACTGTGACTTTTCCCGCACGTTCCTGCAGATTTCAAAGCCATCCAAGCTGGGCATGACCAAATCAAGAAGAATCAGATTTGGATCACATGTCAGCGCAGTGGTGAGTGTGTCACCGCTATTATTAACAGAGACTACGTCATATCCCTCCTTAGATAAAATAATTTCTAGCAGTTTGGTCGTGCCTTGATCATCATCAACGACAAGGATTTTGCCCATATAAGTCCATTCCTGTTCCAAATAAATTCTGGGCACGATGAGAGATCTACAGAGATTTAGAATACCACTCTCATTATTCCAATTATAAGTTATCTTACGACAATTCGTTGTTAAATCATTACAAGACGGCCAACTCCCTAAAAAGTAACATCTTTTATGTTAAGGTATAAGTTTTGCCCATTAAGCAATGGGCCTGACATACAGAACGCTCCTGGGATGATTTAATTACGTTTTTCCACTTTTTCTTCGTACTTAAACCTTTTTGAGGGAACATAAAACCTGCCCCAAGAAACTTGGGGCAGGTTTTATGTTAGTTACTTTTTCTTTACACTCTTTTTAGCAGTTTTTGTGGTTGCTTTCGAAGCTCGACCATTTGCTTTGCTCTTTGCCACACTCGCCTTTTTCTGTGGGCGGTGCTTCAAAGCGGCATGTGCAGCTGCAAGGCGAGCTATCGGCACACGGAACGGTGAGCAGGAGACATAGTTGTTGCCAATGAGATGACACCATTCAATTGAGCTCGGGTCACCACCATGTTCGCCGCAGATACCCACTTCGAGATTGGGGCGGGTCTTGCGTCCCTCGGAAATTGCCCAATCCATCAGTTTGCCTACGCCGCCACGGTCGAGTGATTGGAACGGATTTGTCTCCAGGATGCCCTGTTCCTGATAAGTGATCAGGAAGTTGCGTTCGGCATCATCGCGGGAATAACCGTAGGTCATTTGGGTGAGATCGTTCGTGCCGAAGGAGAAGAATTGGGCGCGTTCGGCGACTTCACCCGCTGTGACAGCTGCGCGCGGGATCTCGATCATTGTGCCGAATTTGTATTCAAACTTGACGTTCTTTTCGCTCATGACGGCTGCAGCGATCCGTTCGAGCCTCGGCTGGATCCATTCAAGTTCCTTTACAGTGCCGGTCAATGGGATCATCACTTCGGGTTTGACAACGATACCGCGCAAAGTACAGTCAGCGGCAGCTTCAAAGATCGCCCGGACTTGCATCTCCACGATTTCAGGCATATAAATGCTCAAGCGCACACCGCGCATACCCATCATCGGATTTGATTCATGCATGCCTTTGATGGCAGTCAAAAGATTTTCTTTTTCGCCCAAGCCATCGGATTCACCTTTGACGCGCATCGTGATGACTTCTTCGAGAAGTTTTTCTTCATCGGGCATAAACTCATGCAGAGGCGGGTCGATCAAGCGGATGATGACCGGGTAGCCATCCATCGCTTCGAAGAGACCATCGAAATCCTTGCGCTGATAAGGGAGAAGTTTGTTGAGCGCTGCTGTGCGGCCTTCACTTGTCTCAGAGAGGATCATATCCTGAACAATCGGTAAACGCTCGGGCTCAAAGAACATATGCTCTGTGCGGCAGAGACCAATACCCACTGCGCCATAGGAACGAGCGCGGCGCGCATCCTTGGGGTAATCTGCATTGGCCCATACCTGAAGTCCGCGCGTCGGGTAACCTTTTGCCGGGGCTTCACGCATATTCTTGCGGGCACTAATTTCATCTGCCCATGTAAGAAGTGTCAACAATTCGGTTTGTTGTTCGAGCGAGGGCGCCGTGGTTGGGATCTTTCCGATAAACACTCGGCCTGTGGTTCCATCCACAGAAATCCAATCGCCTTCTTTGACGATGGATTCCCCAACCGTCATGTGGCGCCGTTCCAGATCGATCTTGATGGCAGAAGCACCAACCACGCATGGAATGCCAAATTGTCGTGCCACAACTGCCGCATGCGAAGTTGCGCCACCTTCACTGGTAAGCACGCCTTGCGAGGCGATCATGCCGTGTACATCATCCGGTTTGGTAAACGGGCGTACCATAATGGTATCCTGTTTTGATTCCTTCGCCATTTTTTCAGCCATATCAGCATCAAAATAAACCTGTCCCACGGCGGCACCCGGGGATGCATTCACACCTTTGGCAAAGAAGGTGCCATTCTTTTCTGCATTGGTCATGGCTTCTTCATCGAACTGCGGGTGGAGGAGCGAATCAACGTTATCGGGAGTCACACGCAGCACAGCCTGTTCTTTCGTGATCAAGCCGTCGTTTGCCATATCGACTGCAATCTTTACAGCGGATTTGGCAGTCCGCTTGCCGTTGCGGGTTTGAAGCATCCATAACTTGCCGCGCTCGATCGTGAACTCGACATCCTGCATATCCTTATAGTGTTTCTCGAGTTTGCCGGTGATGTCCATGAATTGCTTATAGGCTTTCGGCATCTTCTGTACGAGATTTTCAATTGGCTCTGCGTTGCGAATGCCCGCTACCACATCTTCACCCTGCGCGTTGAGCAAATACTCGCCCATCATTTTCTTGTCGCCAGTGGAAGGGTTACGGGTAAATGCCACGCCGGTACCTGAGTCATCGCCCATATTGCCGAAGACCATCGTCACAATATTGACGGCGGTACCTAGATCGTCTGAAATGCCTTCTTTCTTACGGTATGCGATGGCACGTTTGCCGTTCCATGATTCGAAAACAGCTTTGGTTGCCAGCTCAAGCTGTTTGTAAACATCCTGAGGAAAATCGAAACCAAGGTTCTTCTGGAAGACATCCTTGAAAATGGAAACAAGTTCCTTCCAATCTTCAGCGGTCATCTCGGTATCGAGTTTGTAGCCTTTTTGCTCCTTGTATCGAGCCATCGGATGTTCGAAGACTTCATCATCCAGGTTGAATACTGTCTCGCCGAACATTTCGATCAGACGGCGATAAGAATCCAAGGCGAAGCGCGGATTGCCGGTGAGCTTTGTTAATCCCTCGACGACCTGATCGTTCAAACCAATGTTCAGGATCGTGTTCATCATGCCAGGCATGGAGAACTTGGCGCCGGAACGGCAGGAGACCAGGAGCGGATTCTTCGGATCGCCAAACTTCTTGCCTGTCTGCTTTTCAACAGTTTTCATGGCCGCGAGCGCTTGGTCCCACATTCCAGCCGGGAATTTGCCGGTTTTGCGGAATTCGTTACAGGCTTCGGTAGTGACCGTAAATCCAGGCGGGACAGGTACTCCCGCACGTGTCATATCAAAGAGGCCAGCGCCTTTGCCTCCGAGCAGGGCGCGAACGCCTTCCCAGGAACCGGTGTATTTTTCAGCAGCGGCAACCTCTTTGAATAGATAAACCCATTTTTTCATAGAAACCTCCGGGGTTATTAAGATCTTAATTTCTGTGAAGTTTACCACGAACAGTTTGCGACAAATGTGATATATTCCTCTTACATTTGTCAGTGCCTATTGCGAGTAGTCAATTGTTAGCCTATTGCAAAGTCAGGAGAAGCATTTATATATGATAATAGGAAGAGATTGGAATCAACTATGTCAGTAAAACTACTTGTTATCGACGATGATAGTGCAGTCACAGATTTACTGTCACTGCTTTTAAGATCACATGGTTTTGAGGTAGGAGCCACAAACAACAGTACTGAAGGATTAAGCATGATCCGTGACGATTCTCCAGATGTTGTTATTCTTGACCTGATGATGCCTGATATGGATGGATGGCAGATTTGCAAGGCTGTACGTGAGTTTAGCCAGGTACCGATCATTATTCTTTCAGCCCTCAACGATCCATCCATGATTGCCAGCGTTCTGGATGCTGGCGCTGATGATTACCTGACCAAACCGACTCCAAGCCGCGTCCTAATTGCTCATATCAATCGGCTGGTAAATCGATCTGGCTCGCTGCATTCAAGCACATCTTTAAATGATTCCTTCGGCAGGCCATTGCCCGCCTCCTAGGGATGAAAGCGATCCTCTCTACGTTTTAACTTGTTTCCTGTGAATGAAACTCCCATCACCCAGGCGTGATGGGAGTTTTGTTATGCGAGATGTTTCAACGCCTCTGCAGTTTTCTCCCTGGCTTCCATCATTGGCATGTGACCAGTGCCACTGATTTCAACCAAATGTGCCTGTGGGAGAGCCACCTTAACTTCACGCGCTCGGTCAACCGGAATCAGGGCATCCGAATCCCCATGGATAATGACCACCGGGACTTTCAGAGAAGATAGCAGGGGAGTGGAATCTATTCGTTCAGCCATTGCCTTCAGAGCACCAATATAAGCAGCAGGTTGTTGCCTCGCCATCGAAGCACGCGCAAATGACTGTAATTTTTCATCAGCTGTAAATTTCGGCGTCATCGTCGCGACCACACTGGCAATCCCATTTTCGGCTACATCCGTGGCAGATTTATAGCGTCCTTCTTTGCGGTCAGGAGGATCGGCCAGCACCTGTGATGAAACCAGGCCAAGTCCCCTAACACGCCCGGGGTAAAGCCTTGCAAAAGCCAAGGCAACATATCCACCCATGGAGTGTCCAACAATCGCGGTTTTTTGGATACCAAGATAATCGAGCAGGCCAGCAATGTCTGATGCGTAATCGTCCATTGTGGGTGATGAATCGGCAATCGTTGACTCTCCAAAGCCACGCAGATCAGGAACGATGACATCGAACGTATCTTCCAGTAGAGGTAGGACGTCATCCCATAAATGATGGTCGAGCGGATACCCGTGCAAGAGAACCAGGGGAGTTCCCTTTCCGCGGCGGTCATAAGCAAGTTGAATACCATTCACGTTGACTTTTTCCATAAACTCTCCTCCAAAAAATTTATTTGCTTCTAGATCCGTGGACAGCGACGGAATCATAAGTTACTTCCAATTCACCGCTACTTTTAATTTACTACCCAGTTTTGATAAATGCTCAACATCCTTCTTGCTCAAATTGCATTCCCGTACCGGTGGAGCACAGGCTTCCTTGCGCTTGCTTCGAGATGTTTCGCGTACAATCGTTTTCGGCATGGTGTTCTTCGTCTCCTTCCCACCTGGCCGTGGTTGGAGAAAGATACCAGACCTTCGTGCCTCAGCCTACACAATTCGGTCTCGCCCAACTTTGCGCTGCAATACTAATCCGCTGCCCTTTGTACTG
>Ga0065704_10000608_pt1 | contig 22163 bp, 14 predicted proteins | sample SwiRhicommuniRL2_FD_59091 | JGI IMG/M metagenome (GOLD analysis project Ga0065704, IMG submission 59091) | Switchgrass rhizosphere bacterial communities from Rose Lake, Michigan, USA - RL2 v2 (version 2) | ecosystem: Host-associated > Plants > Roots > Rhizosphere > Soil | place: East Lansing, MI | reverse complement strand
CCGTTTCCGGTCGTAAACGCGGCGGACTTATTGAATCTCGGAGTCGATCGCAATACGCGAGTAATAATCTTCGCAATGAATCTTCAGTTGTTGCCGGGAGAGAGTTCTTCTGCCGTTACGGTAACTCTGGTTGATAGTAACAACCAGTCTTACGATATCGCGGCTGAGGATGTGCGTCCGGTGCCGAATTCTCCGTTTACCCAGGTAATTTTTAGACTTCCCAATAACACATCAGTTGGCACCTGCATCATCACCCTCAAAGCGCACGGACAGACTAGCAATTCGGGCAGCATCAGAATCCGAATTTAAGAAGTCGGACGGCTGCGAGTGAATTAATACCAGGGCTCTCCGGAACTATTTGCAAATTATAATTGTGTGAGTGAAACCCTGAGCATCAGTAAACTCGTGCTTTTCACGCGTTTTGCCTGGCGGGCAATCACCATCCGCGGCGGCCAAACTTGCACCGATCTTGATCGAGCCACCCGCCCAATTATGTTTGTTAAGCACTTCCCTGAGATCCTTCACAAATGCTTTTGAGGATTTTTTTGTTGGCTTCTTGGCGGATTTCTTAGCAGGGGTCATTTCTCTTTTTCTCCATGTTTGGGTTGCTTAACTACGGTCATTCGAACTATATCGGAAACGTTATCCTCGTAGCGGACTGTCAAATCCAAGTCCCCTGGTTTTTCAGTCACGACCCGGTCTACGAACACCTTTACCATTTTTGCATTCGGTTTTGGAGGCACGTTTGGAAATATCAAATCGCCAATTCCGACCGACAAAAACTTCTTTTTCTCGTTCTCGGGAAACTCCTTGAGTGGGATGTCGATCCAAACCCGGTCGTTTTGATTCACAACGATCGGTTTCACCTCCGGTTTTTTTGATTCAAGCTTTGGTACTTCTAAAGGAAAGACCGCACCGTACGGGGAAACTAACAAGATGCGATCCGGGATCGTGCCTGTCCCCAACGTAACGGTTACGGCATTTGACGAGAGTGATTCCGACTCGGTTCCAGCCGGACAGGCCTTAGTTTTAAGTTTTCGATTTCCGCCGCCTGGGATAAATAGCTGCCAGCAAAAGTCCGAGGTTGGTTCATATTCTGGTCCTAGTGGATCGATGACGAATCCCGAACTATCTTTTAACCAGAGAAGAATACCGTTGTCTGCCAGTCGCGTAATTTCCAACTTATTTGCCGTCGTCGAGTGAACTTCCGTTGCTGTCCAGTTCGGTGGTAGAAACGGATAAGTCACCCGGATTAGCCCTCCATCTTTTATGAAAGCTGAGTCGGGTGCGTTAACCGTAATAGTGGCACGCGTCTTAACGTTGTAAGGAAGAACACGTTCTAACAAAAGACGATTAATGGTCCTCAACTTATTATCGTCGTTTGGTGATTTCAGAAACCTTTCGACCTCTTCCGACAGAGGCACATTAGGAAACAAATCTTGTTGGTAAAAATCCTTCCTGTCGAGTTGTGTATTTAGTGCGCTCTTCAGATCCGAAAAGGCCCGGTTCGCCTTCGATTCGGTTTCTATTCTCAACCTTTCCGTTTTTTCCCTGGCTGCTTTTTTTGTTTCCGCATTCGTATCACTGATAGCTACTAACTCGGTCTTGCTACGATCATACGTTGATTGGACGTTGGAGAACTCGTGAATGGATTTCAAAACGTTAGGCATGGCGTTCCGCAACCCAACGAGCAGTGGTTCGGTTCCTGTCTCAAAGCTGTTTAGGAGGGCAACTTTTTCTTCTAGCGTTTCTGCGAGATCGCTATCCTCGAGGTCCGTGGTACCTGGGACTATCTGGTAGGGAAACTGAACAGCAGTTCCATTGACTGAAACAATCGGAACGGTTAAGCCAGTGAGAGAGCTCGGAAATACATCGAATGTTATTGGCTTCGTTCGTTCAACTACTCTTCGGATTCGAACGGTCAGCGTTCGTATTCCGGATTCCGCTGGTCCAAGGTCGATTCGATCGATAGTTAAGCGGCCGCTTGGTACGCCGGCAGCGCTTTCTTTCAAGATCATTGGAATAGCTGGGCCATACCGACCTGAAATGATGCCTGGCCCACTCGCTAAAGCATCCAGGCTGGTAGCGAGATCAAAGGCCTGATTCGACTTTAGTGTTAGACCTTCCGAGACGCTCGTAAAATTCTTATCATTGATTGCAACCTGGGTGCCCGTGAAGAAGTTGTCTCCTTCAACAGAAACCAGAACGTTCTTTGGTCCAGTAAAGCGCCAGGAAACTTTCTTCAACTCCGGGCGAAGACTATCCTGGTAAGTCTCAGTTGGTTGGATGGAGACATTCTTATACTCCGCGGTGTTAACGTAGCGGCCGTCAAAGATTTCCGGACGAGTTAATCCGAAGGTCAGATGGCGTCGGATTCTTGAGGCGCGATTCGTGTCCTCATCTTTATACGACGTCATTGTGCGTCGGTCATATTTCTTCCAGTACGTTTCAACGCTAGCGTTGATGTTGGTAACTTCCTCCGTGCCACCATTCCTATCACTCGAAGGCAACGACACGATCGCGAATAACTGGCGCAATCCGGGCGAAACTGATCGACGGCCAAGCACGGGACGGAACATCCAGCCAAACACGATTCTGTTTGGGTGGCTGGCATCCATTCGTTCATAAGAAACGGTGTCGTTGTCGCGGTAGAGATAGAACGTCTGACCCTTCCGGCGTTCGCTGTAGCCAACCGAAAACATGTTTACGACAGCGGACCCGGCAAAGGAATTTGACTTGGTTGTAAGAGCCGCGGAGTTGTAGGTCTTCTCCTGTGGCATCAGAGAGACGAGCGAAAGGCAGTCCGATCCGTTACAGGGTGACTTATCCAGATCAAGTGTGATTTCAGTTACGGCAACAGAGTCCTCAGCAGTTCTTGGTGGATCTATCGTCACGTTAAACCCAAGTACCGCTTGGCGACGTGGCTCACTATTGTCCAGTAGGCGATCCGACAGTGAACGCTCGAGCAACATTCTCAAGTTAAAGATTTGATAGGTCAGGTTTACCTGGTCACTGAGAAGGTCGCCGGGGTTCTGCCCGAAAGTCGGGTTGAATCCCGGAATTGTTGAGGTAGCGTCGTTCAAAGTTGGAGCTGAAGGAGTGATGGCCGCTTGAGTCTTGGTTTTTGTGTCAACCGTAGATACGTCCTTATTTGCTGCCGTGGTTGTGGCTAACACATCAGTGAGACTTGGGATCGGATTTCCAGTGATTGACAGGCTTCGTGAAGTTTCTCGTGCCTGGTAACCCTGTAAGAAGCTGAAAGCAGCCGCAAGCGTCTCCTTGTTGATGAACGAGTTCTGCACAGTTCGCAGACTGTCGTTAAGACTCTCCAGCATGAGCGTCAACGTCCGATTATCAAAAACCTTTGGACGACCTACGCTAATGCCATTTGGTTGTTGGTTCGTAGAGTTGTTTTGGCTATCGCGAGGTGTTGGAAGTGTGACGCCGGCCGTTAACACGAACAATCTGACCGAACCCGGTTGCTTCGAATTATCGATACTTTCTTCAATTTGAACTGACTTGTGTGTCTTACCCAGATAGTCTTTTGCAAAGTCGACGAGTTCCTGTGAGCCCGGCCCTGACACAATTCCCAGGCGACGCCCTGCTGTCACCATCTCAGCGGCGATGTCCAGTTGTCTTCGTTGCGTCGATCTCGGCATTGCTGAAGAGAACCCGCCCGCCAACATTGGTTCGCCGGTACTGAGAACTTCAATCGTCGCCTCGTTTTTTGCAGGGCACTCCGCCGCCTTAACATTTACCGTTGCGACGATATTTATGGCTCCCGGTGCCTCGGTCGAGACTTCGATTCGGTCGGTGTCGCCTCCTGTGAATTCCGTCTGCGGATTCGTTTCCCATTTGTATGAGATAGTCGCGCCGTTTGGGGAGTTTGAAACCCTGGCAGTGCAGAGGAATTTTTTGCCGGCTTTGATTGACTTTGGACAATCAACAGTAACTTTAGGTTCGCACTTTTGGCTTTTATCTTGCGCTCTGCTGTGTCGATCTAAAGCAAACGCAATGAATACTATGAACAGTAAGAGTGCAATTGAGAAACGGAGATATCTCGGTTGGGGGAAGCTGGGTTTTTTCCACATGGCTCGAATTGAAAGAGAACTGAGATTGAAACAAACGTTAAGCCGCTGAAGAACCTGAGAGCGGTTGAGATCCGTCAAGCTCGCGAATTCAATGTGGAGGACTGAGGTGACCGATAGCTTGAACGCCGAGAGTATTCTCCGAAACCGCAATTAAGTCAATACTGATCTTGGTTACAGATCAAGATCTTCAAGACACCGGTACATTGGCTTCCTATGAAAAGACAAGAAGATACGTTTTCGTGGTTTTGCGTCCAAACTATTAATAAATAGCGAGCCGGTCTCTGCCGTCGTACCGTAGTCGCAATTAGGGCTCGTGAAACGCGACTAGGGCGACCTAGTCCAGGCGAACTTCGTCGTACAACACTGAACCTGCACTCATGAAACTTAACGCGAAAGTCTTCGTATGAGCGGGCAGTGTTGCTGGACTTCCCACCGCCTGCCGGCTTGCCGGTATCGAAGGGCTGATATGGAAGGATCTCAGAGCGACTTTCGGCACTCGCTTAGCCGAGGCGGGATGCGATGCTTTTACGATTGCTCAACTGTTGGGCCACTCCGATGTGCGCGTGACTATGCGTTACGTGAGATCGGTTGAGGAACGAAACGCGTGGCCGTTGAAGCGATAAAACTGAGTTCCCGAAAAAGTGTCCACAAATTGGCCACAAATGAAATACGGCCGCCGGTGCCGGCAGCCGTAAATACTTGAAACTAAATGGTGGAGCAGAGGGGGGTCGAACCCCTGACCTCCGCATTGCGAATTAGACTCTCGGCAAAAACATAAGTATTTGCCTTTTCGAAAATTGCAGCCACCGAAGAGAATCAAGGGTTTTCCGGTTCCTTCCCATTCCTTACCCATCGCCTATACGCCACCTGCTGTTAATTTTGTCCACAAATTGGCCACACGAAATCCTAAAACGTTAGGAGTATTTCCCTGGAGTTGGTACTCCAGTGTCCTCCATAATTAGTTAGCAGGCGAACGCTAGTACGGAGGTAGGCAAAAATTGGCTTCCGATCCGCTGGCCTTCCGCCCAGGCCTTACGCGCTGCCGCCATCTTCGATCGCTCGTTGCGTGGTTCTTATCAGTTGCAGCCGCTCGCGCTAATGTGGCAAGCCACATTGGCAAACGAGTCACTGAAATCACAATGCTGAGCGCTTAACATGCGCGCGCTACGATTGAATAGAGGTTCACTTCCAATGAAAAGGACCTTGTTTGTCGCGACTCTCTCACTGGCCGCCGTGCTTGCCAGTATTGAAACTACTAAAAGTTGGGTTCCCCCTGTCCGTGATGACGATGAACGGTTCATGATTAGCATGTTACGAGCGGACGGCACGCTTGTACCGTTCGCTCAGTACGGCAACGGGGGCTGGTGGAACCCGTGGCCAAAGCTATCGGGGTCTGCTGAAAGCATTTATGCCAAGGAAACCGAACCGACATACCACTCACTAGCCGATCTCCCTGAGCCTTGGTTCAAACAATGCGGGAAGATTCCGACGAATTGGTATTTCTGGTCACCGGACGGCACGCTCAGCGTGTTAAAGGCTTCCAACGTTCTGCAGGTGAACGCTCATTCGGGAACCAACTGGGCACTGTTAACCGACTTCTCCAAAGAGACCGCAAGAGAGGGTTTTGATAACAATGTAGGTGTAACCGCAAATGTAAACCAAAGGATCGAACCTGTGATCGAGATCAAGACCGCGAAGGCCGAATGGGGAGATATTGGTTCGTTCATCAAGGAAGTCTTTGATCAAGATGAAAGCGCCGAGCTTGATCGACTTCGTGCTGAAAGCCCACCGAGGAGCGAAATCTCGTCGTTGCCCGCTTTTTCGTTGTCTCGGGAAGAACGAGGACGGGTAACGATGTCGATTACCAAACTGTACCGAAGTAGCAGTGTCGTGAATGGCGAACACCTCTATTACTTCGAAGCCGAGAAGGAATACCAAAATCCCGCCCCATCAAAAAATCAGGGTTGCAATGACGTTTCGCTCTTTCAAGGTTGGATCTCAACAATGGGCAAGGGTGGTATGGGTTTATTGGCGGGTCAGGTGACTTTGACGGATTGTGATCGGAAAGGTCCAGACACCGTGACGCCTTTCGGCATAATGAAAATAGACAACCGGGTGTTTCTGTTTGTTACCGAACACGGCTGGGAAAGTGAAAGCTACCTTATTCTTGAGTTAAACAATTCAGGGTTGCATCGAGTTCTAGAAACCGTTGGCGGTTAAGGCGAACTAGCAGCAGCGCAGCGCGAACTTACAGATGAATCAGTTAATGCGCAATGGATGGAAGATCGTCCATCAGGTCTGCAACCAAATTGACCTTCTGTGAAACTAAGAGGGTAGACTCGTTCTACCAATTCCGTCGATTTCAGAAATCGACGCATTCAAGGAATCGGCTTTGTGTAAACCAAGCCACTCGCCGATCACGTGCTTTCTCAAGATTAGATTCTGTGCATTACGATACTGTTTAGTATCGACCTTAAGCATATTTGCGTTCACAATTCCGGCGGTTGGGCAAGAGAAGCCTGCGGCGACCGAACCGCCTGCCATAATTCGGATTACGCCATCCTCCGCCGCGCCGCAAACACGTATCAAAGTCGAAGGTTATCGACTGGGAGCTAATTTAGACCAAGGCGTGAGGGTATTGTTTATCCAGGGAACGACTGAGTATGAAGTTGCTCCGAATGGAGCTGGTTACGAAACGGCGAACCTGAAGCAAGGTGTTCAAGACATTAACATTCAAGTGCCCGGAGAGCTGCAACCGGCACCGTGTCAGGTAATCGTCGAAGTAGAAGGGCAGCGTAGCGTTCCATTCACGATTCAGATCAATGTCGCGGCGACGGCGCCGGTGCTTACCCATTTCAGGCCGCATTCACCTCGCCCCGGCGAATTGATTTGGATAGAAGGAACAGGTTTTAGTGACTCTGACGAATTTGAACTGACAGACGCTACAGGAAAGCCACATCTTATCGTTGGCGGTAGGACCTCGGACGCAGACAGGTCGGCTTTCACCTTGCCGAAAGACTTACCAGCAGGTGAGGGTAGGCTTCGCGTAATCGAACATCGGAGCGGAACAAACCAAAGCAGCGATAGTCTGTTGTTTAAGATTTTCGTCGGGCCTACATCGCTAGAAATTTGGCCTTCTTGTTTAATGCCTGTCGCTCCGCGACAGTGGCTCGATTTGGTCGTGGGCAGTGCAGATCCACTGACGTCAGCAGAACGTGTGGACGTTTCGTTCCAGCAGACAGGTCAACTAGTCATTGTCCCCACCAAGAGTGCAAAAGAAAACGATTTGCGAGTGCGAGTGCCAGAGAGTCTTACTGCCGGCAACGTCACACTTCAAACCCGCACAGTCGTCTCCGGCGAAGCGTCCGCATGGTCCAAGCCTGTGAATTATCGGTTGCTCGATAGCCCAGCAGCGGCGAAGATCTATAGTCTCGAAATTCGACCAATTCGGGCCGAAGCTGCATTCAGGCAAAACGGGAAGATTAAAGCAATTGTGCAGGTTGCTGAATCAGACTATCCCCGAGTGCGCGCGCTCACAGACAAACTCTCAAACGGAAATGTAGAGGTATTGACGCGCGTCTGGCGCGGTGGAGAACCTTCAGAGTGGTTGTTCAAGCATTATGGGTTTGATTGGCCGGCAAGGTTTCTTCCTGACGGAACGATGGGCGAGGTTCCTTTCATGGACCGTATCTATTTGGGTCCTGATACGGCCGACACGCTCATAGTCTATCCTGGTGAGAAGGTCATCTTGCAGGGCACGTTTCCAGTTGAGTTTGTTGCGGATGTAGAAGTCATACTTGAATGTGATGGCCATGTTCCAGTCGTGCTACATCCGATGGAGGTGGTAAATCCGCGTGGCGCGAAAATTAGCTTGCCTGATGATCTGGAGGATGGCGATTGGGAGGTTATCGTGCTAAACATTGGCGATGGAGCGTCAATGAAATTGCCCATCAAGTTGGAAGTGACAAAGAAATCTCAAGCGCGCAAGCTTGAATAGGCGTCGCTTTGTCTCATCTACGCCGAACAACACATGGCACACCCAATCGTGGCGTCGGATTTCATTCTCAGACGCCGCACGTCATCGAGACTAGAGTCCTGGAAATGGAAAACGATTCGGGAAAACCGATAACAGCTGACCTTATGCGGCTGAGACGCCATAAGACGTCAATTATCGGAGCTAATAAGATCACTTGAGATCGCGCAACTGCGCCAACTTCTCAACCGTTCGGCACGCAAGAGAAATGATGTCGAGACTGGTCTTCATATTAACGATAGTCCTCCTCTTGTCCGTTGCGGCTCCGGGCGTGTGTCAGAAGCGCCAAACCTTCGGTATCTACATGATTGCCGGAGCGGTTGATGCCCGCGTCTTCGCTCACGGTTCAGAACAATGGAAGACATTACCGCTGCGATCCGAACCTATCATCTCTGACGAAGATATTGTCGCTTACGACTTCTCGAAGCACGCCATCAAGTTGACAGCGGAGGCTTTCAATCGTCTGCCACGACCTTCGGTCGCCGGAATCCCTTTTGTTGTGGTTGGCAACGGTGAGCGCATCTATCCAGGAGCTTTCTACACCAGCCTGTCATCGATACCTTGTGACGTTCCTGTAATCGTAACGGACGGAATCCGGGTGAACAAACCTGTCGAGCCAAATACCATATTCATCGAGCCGGCATATCCGAAGTCACGCGCTCACGGAAAGGACTCTCGTTCAGATGAACGACTCAGGGCTATCTTCGCGGCGCTTAACAAACTGACCGCAAGGAATGGAGGGAATGATCGGCCGTCGCTGACGAGCGATGCGTCAAATGGGGCGCAATCCGATCTACTCGTGATCGTTCCAGTTGGAACGAATACGTCAAACGCACATCGCGGGTCGCAAGAACCTCGCTCCGAAATCTCCGGGCGAATTACTGACCCGAACGGCGCGGTTGTACCGGGCGCGATAATCACAATCACATCGCGATCATCACAGACATGGGCGTATGGCAAGTCAAACCCTGACGGCACATATGCAGTTGATCTTCAGCCTGATAGCTACGACATCACCGTAGCGTCACCGGGATTCAAAACGGCGGAGCGTGAATCTGTGAGTGTTGTGCGCGCGTCTCGGGCGCACGTCGATTTCGTTCTTCAGGTGGGAGAGGTTGGATCGCCGCGGCGCATATTACCGAGTCCGGGAAGCGCTTACGCAAACTGGCTCGAATCCAAGAGCACACACTACACAGTGTTTTTCCAAGGCGGTTATGAAAACGATGTTACGTTCGTTCGCAAATGGATGGATCGGGCCGAGCAATTAATGAAACAAAAGTATGGCGTTACAACGGATCATTACAGGGTATCGGTCTATCTATATCCAGAGCCGGCGCCGGCCGAAGAACTGGATATCAACCGCAGCGCTTTTAACTATTGTTGCGGGATGACCGAATCAGGTATGCACACGGGTGAGATCGAACTCTTAACGATCTCGGCCCCAGCTTGGCGAGCAAACTTGAAATCAAGCCTTGGATTGCGCAAAAGTGGTGAGGACTATCACGCGAAAGTGTTGACGTCAGAATATATTCCGATTGGACACTACGCCGTACAGGACAGCAGGGGCGAAGACGGGTGGAGATACTACAGCGCGCCCAACTGGTTTGTGCAAGGACTTCAGGAATACGACGCAATTTTTCATAGCACCGACTATAATCGCGTGAACACAAGCAAGCGACTATACGAGTGGGCGAAACACAACCCGGACAGGTTTTCATGTTGCGCGCCACAACTAAAGATCAATGACGACTATAACGGCGGTGCTGTTTTCCTGTCCTTTCTCGCGGAACAATTCGGCGAGGGCATACATGCGAGGATTCTTCGAAGCCGAGCGCCGACTTTTGATTTGGCACTGGCTACTGAAACGAAACCGTACTCACTTGTCGAACTTTTCGAGTTATTTCGAAAATGGCTGGATCATAAACAACTATAGGCAAGTAGAGCGCCGGGTAATCGCGGAGGTCACCCCACCTTGTTTGAATCAAGAAAGGTAGGCTCTTTCGACGGAAAAATTTTTGGCCACGTATTGGCCATATGGGATTTTCGTCACGAACAGTGAAGGCAGTAACTTATTATAGGGCGGTAGGTTATGGTGGAGCAGAGGGGGATCGAACCCTGGCCTCCGCATTGCGAATGGGCTTGGACCACCATTGCATGGTTCGTCATGCAGTGACATGTAGTGGCATTAACTTACAATTCTTCAACAGGTGCAGCCGTTACAGGACCACTTTCTTGTGTATTCCTTTGACATCGATTCACATCGATTGGCAGAGAGTCGAGTGACGAATCGGTGACATTTTTTCGGCCGCGTAGCCTCCGCATTTCTACAGAAACGGTTAGCTCACGCTGCGCAAAAACCTCTGCGCACGCACCATTTCGTCGTGCTCAAACGCAGTTGCCATCCGATTGATCTCTTCCGCTGAGACTCCGATTCGTTTGGCTTCACCTCTCCATGTGGAAATGGAGTTCACAAGGTCGGTCACCACCGCTCGTTTATCATCTTCAGCCAATCCAAAGTAATCCCCAACTTCAACCGTAAGATCAAACGAGGCTGAGTTATCTCGATCATCAATCATGAGCGAGAGGATTCGAGGCTTGATGTCTACCGGTACGGGATTCAAGTCGTACGCTGGTGAGAGCCGCCAGCCACGTTTGCCTGTATCGTACAGAAAGCCATGATTCCGGAGGTGGTCATCAACATTCGACACTAATACCGAAAACAAGATTCTGCGCCATAGTTCTTTCAGGTCCTTACGGACATCGGCGCCGTGTTGACGAATGGCATCTACAAGTTCGAGATAGCTGTGAGGTTGGTTCTCATCTGCGCCGATCATGCTCATGGCCGATAAAAATGGAATTCGCGTAGTTCCTTCGCGGTCAAATCTAGTTATAAGTAAGAGTTCTTGATCGAGCACTGTTGTCAATCGATGACGCGGGGTATTAATGCCCGCCTTCCTTGCTAACGCAAGGGCAACGCAGCTCCATAGTTCAATGTGGTATTCGTCTCCTTTTGCCGGAAACTTGGCAATCGCCAGGCTGCCATCATCATCAAGCACTGCGGCTTTCGGCCTTGCACCTCCCAGAGAAGAGCCAGGCGCTAAGAGCAGACGTAGATCTTCATCAGTATCTGTATCGGTAAGGACATGGTCAGACGCCGAAAGCAGTTTTGGCAGTTCGACCAACGGAGGGATTGCAGGCTGTACGTGGGCCAGAAACTCAGTTGTACCAGCTTCTCGAAATCGTAAGGCTCCCTGGCGAATTCGATCGTCGACATGAAGCAAATAGTCGATTTCCAACAGCGTGCGTTGGGTTCTTTTTTCCCGCTCAGCATTCTTGCGTTCTGCTCGACGCATTAACGCTCGTCCCCAACGATCCGGTGCGGAATCACCGATTGCCCCGAATAACGGTTTGCCCGGCTGCGAGTGATGTATACCTGTGTCGATAGTCAGTAAGGGCTCAAGCGCAAAGCGAGCGTCCGATGCAATCCACGTCTTATCGTATTCAAAAGATGCACTCTCACGCCCTTTAAGTGAACGCGACCAAAGACGACCGACAAACTGAGAGGTGCCGTCGAGCTCAACAAAGACTTCAATCACCCGTTCCATGTTTCGGTTTCTTTGACGAAGAGATTCGCTTTGGAAGTTTTTCACTCTCTAGGTCGAGCCCCAGTCGATCATGCGATGCATCCGCGATGTCGGTTAGCCGGTCAGTCATTCCCAAGACGAACATCACGGTGGCGATCACACCAATCGAGACACCTGGATCTCCCTTTTCAACTTTGACTAAGGTGGTGCGGCTAATCATGGCGCGCTGAGCCATCGTACTGGTTGAAATGCGGCGGCGTTTCCTTGCGTCAGCCAAGTCAGCACCTAGTTTTCTTAAGGTCCGCTTGACGGGAAGAGGGAGAGGTTTTGATGATTGAGATCTCATAATGTTCAGTATTGCTTACACTACAGGCGCTAATGTACAGAATACTGAACACTTTGACAACCAGATCTGACGTGATTTGAGCGCCAGTAAGTGGCACGTCCGGCGAAACAAAGGTGCGGGTTTTGGCGTGATTTTAACCGAGAAACTTGTGAGCGGCGCGATTAACCCGCTCGGTAACTTCCGATTCTCTTTGATGATTCTTTCCACAGTGCTTCTTGTTTGGTATGGCGATAAGGCTGACCGTTTCGTAGATCAACTGCCAAGAAAAAGACATCAAGGCCGGTAATTAAGACGCAGCCTATTGACAGTGCTGCTGGCGAAATGGAGTTCTTAGTAGCGACACGTCTTTTTGTGGCTTAACCAAGCCCTCTAACCACAAAATCAGACACGCAGTTCAAATTTTTTTATGACTACGTGAAATGAATGGCCGTTGAGCTACATTTTTTAGTGTAACTGGCTAACGTGACTAAAGGAGATCACCGTTGTCGGATCTAATACACCTTTCAGGCGGTTAGCAGTTAACACCATGAAATATGTCTCCCGCACGCTCCCAACCCAGATTGAAAGAAAAGGATTATGCGCATGGTCAACGGCCGAAAAAAGAAGTGGACTCTAATGTTCTTTTTTGCGAGCGACAACGGTTTGTCGCCCAGCATGCTTTCCCAGATCAAGGCTATCAAATCAGCAGGATTTCAACGAGATACGAACGTCCTGGTGTATTTTGATCCGAATGAAAAAGGAGCCCCGACGAGGTTCTTTGAAATCAACAGAGACGCCAAAAGAGGCCCAGTGCGATCGAGAATTGGCGATTGTAACGGGCCAATCATTTCTGGTCTTGCAGGCGACAACCTCACTTCTAATGAGTTGACTGCATTGGCGGGAAAAGACTCGAACAACTTCGCAAGGTCCATGGGTGACAGCCTGGAGTTTGATGCCGGCACAGCTCTCGACACGTTTTTGAGTTTCTGTCGCGAAGCTTATCCGGCCGAGCAATACATGCTTTTTCTCGTCGGACATGGGCTTGTTGTGGGGCAGGATACTTTTATGGCCGATGAGAATCCGGCCTCAGCCATCAGCCTGGAAACCTTCGGCAAGCATGTGCGGAAATTCTCTGACGCGATACGCGCCGAAAGCAGCATCTTGGAGCTAATTGCTCTGCATAGCTGTTCGATGAGCGCCATTGAAGTGATGTATCAATTACAGGGCACGGCAACTTACATGATGGCGTCACAGGGCATTTCCTTTGTTGGCGCCTGGCCTTATCGGGAGTTGCTGGTCAAGGTGTTCAATGCCATCGAGAATGATCGTGAGTGCCTAATCGTAGCCGATCTAATGACGAGTCTGCATTATCTGTGTCTTCACGGCAGCGCTGACTTCATGCATGCCGGATATTCGGCGGATCTCTGTTTGTCCAAGTTGGATTCCGGGAATGTCAGAAAACTAAATGAACCAATCGCGAGGTTGACGAGTGCACTCACGGCCGGACTCGACGATCGTCGCGGGCGAGAGCTCATACAATTGGCTCACTTGAAGTCTCAAAGCTATTGGGGGGAGTTGTATACCGATCTTTACGATTTCTGCTGGTGCTTGAACAAGAGTTGCGATCAAAACGACAGGATTCAAGAATCTATGAGAGGGGCTTGCCAGGCAGTCATGGCCGGGCTGACGCCAAAACCCACGACAACTCCTGAAGGTCCGGTAGTGCATTCGGATTACTTTGGACCCGATACTCAGTATTCGCACGGACTCTCGATTTTTTTCCCCTGGACGCGGCCCATTGAGGATGCAATCGAGTCTATTCTGCCCAACTACTCAAAGTATGCATTTACGACAGAACTGGGGACTCGCTCATGGGTTAAGTTTCTTGATCTCTATTTCGAGAAAACAAAGCGAGCCACCCGCGAGGACGAGGACCACGACGATAAGGTTGATTTGTCCGCGACGCAGCAAGAGGCGCTCAATGTCGCGAGGTTCAGTTTTGATTTCACAGGTGTGCTAGGACATCCGACTCACATTGGAGACACTGCGTTGATGCCAGGAAAGATTAGCCCACCTGACGCCGGCGGGATTTCTTATTGCCCCCTGATCAAGAACTTCCCGCGAGAACTCTCGATGAGCACTGGTATGTTGGATATATTGACTAGGCAAAAGGAAGATCCACCTCTTGCTAATTCACCGGTGGCCGCGTAGGTGCAAGGCTCCAAGGCATCCGGGGCGCTTGTTCGATAAGTATGAAACGCTGTGCGCTATTGCTGGCTTTGGCATTCCTCATCCCATCGCCTGCGTACGCTCCGGCGGAGTCGAACGCCTCGGAAGAGTCGAACGAGCCCGCCAATGCTCCGCAGGCGGAGGATGAATACTTAGCAACAGTCGCGGCCAGAGAGCAGAAACTGGTCGCGCTGTTGAACTCCGCTCAAGAATTGCGCCAGGCGCAAGAATTACTGAGAACTGCTCAGCTTCTAAATCAGGCTGGGCAGCTGCAATTAGATCTCTACCGGCCGCAGGAAGCACTAGCCACGTTTAAGGACAGTTTGGCACTCACGAATCAAATCAACGATCCCGCAACGAGAGTTGATGCCCTTAACGGTGTTGCGGCTGCATACCTCAATCTCAGTAACCTTGCTGAAACAGAAAAATCTCTCAAGCAAGCGATCACAATTAGCGAGCAAAACAATTACCCTGCCGGTCGTGCCGAGGCACTACTGCTTTTGAGCGATTGGCAAAACCACTCGGATCACGTTCTCGCCCTCGGGACCGCACGTAATGCATTGGTGCTGTGGCAGAGCTTAGGCAAGACGCGCGGCATAGTACGGTCCCATCTAAGCATCGGTACTTACCAATTGGCCCAGAGCAGTTTGGACGAAGCTATTCAAAGCAATGAGGTAGCCCTGAATTTGGCTCGCGAACATCACCTTGGGGATCTGGAGGCGGAAGCCCTTATCAGCCTCGGGTTCATCGAGTATCGGAAGGGAGCCTGGCAAAACGTCACTCGATTCTTGAGCGACGCCGAAGATCTAATTGATGTGGAAGCCGAGCCAGTCAAGATGACCCAGATCACTTCCGGGATTGCAGAGGCCTATATTGAAAGTGGTCTACCGGAAGACGGACTAATCAAATACAAGCAGGCGGTCGAATACGTCCGCAAAACACAAACCCCCCGGGACATAATTGTTATCAACTGGGGCGTGGCCAAGGCTCAATATCTTTTGGGGAACTATTCAGAAGCCCTCACCATTCTCCAACAGGCTCTCGGTGAGGCACAGATGCTCAAGGATCGGGTTGTAATGGCGATGTGCCATGATTCTTTGGGTCGAACCTATAAAGCTCTGAATAACAGCGCGTCGGCGCTGAGCCATTTTGAAACTGCCCTCTCTTTGTATACGCAAGCAAACAATCCGATGGAAGCTGCTCGCACGGTTGCGCTGATCGGACAGGTTTACGAGCTTTCAGGCCGGCTTGACGAGGCTCGAAAGTTCTATCAGAAGGCCTTGAAAAGGTTTGATGCTGTTGCAGATTCTGTGAATCAGTCGGTAACGCTCTTTGCCCTCGGCAAGTTAGAAATGAAAAGTGGTAACTACGATAAGGCGGAAAGTCTTTTGTGGCGGTCCATCGAAGTCACAGAAAACATGCGTCGCCTGTCCAGAAGTCGCGATCTCACCGCTGCATTCTCCGCCACGGTCTCCGATCGTTATGAGAAATACATCGACTGCCTGATGCGAAACGATCGTGGACCAATGCCCGAGTTACGAAACGTTAGGGCTTTTGAAACCAGTGAATCAGCTCGAGCACGTTCGCTGGCCCAGTTGCTGCGCGAGAGCGATACAAACCTCCTCGCTAGTGTCGATCCTAAACTCTCAGAACAAGAGCGGTCACTAAGACAGTTACTTCGCGTGAAAGAAGACGAAAGAATAGGGCTGCTTAATACGAATTACAAAAAAGACGAGATGAAGAAATTGGAGGCTGATCTAGCCCGTTTGAGCGCGGAATACAAAAACCTCTCGGAAGCTATGAGCGCGCGTTATCCGGCTTACAAACAACTTACGCAGCCTAGAAGCTGGGATCTTAAAAGAATTCAGGAAGAAGTTATCAAAGACAATGACACGATGCTGCTGGAATTTTCTTTGGGTGACGATCGCAGTTATGTTTGGGCAGTAACGTCCAGCAGCATTACAGGTAAAGAGATCCCAAAACGAGACACGATCGAAAAAGCAGTGCAAGCCCTTCACGCGTTGTTGAGTGAGTCAGAAAAGCTCGATAACAAGGAACAGTTGGACCATGCCGCTCAGGAATTGGCCCAGATGATTCTGTCACCGGTGAGCTCTCAGTTGAACAAAAAACGGATTATCCTGATTGCCGATGGGGCGCTTAACTACATTCCCTTTCAAATGTTACCGGCTACCTGGGCCAACTCTGAGCCGCTACTATCTCAATATGAAATCAGCAATGCTCCTTCAGCCACGATCCTCGGAGAGTTGCGGGAACAAGCCCGCCACCGCACAGTTCGCCCAAAGACGCTAGTGGCTTTTGGTAATCCAGTATTTGCCTGGACTGTCAAAGAAAACGAGAGCAACGCGAACGTCGCCAGTGCGTCATTGGAAATACGAGACGTGGAACCGCTGCGAAGCGCATTGCGGCATACTGAACGCAACAAAGAAACATTTGATCCTTCGGTGATTAAGCGTCTGTTTTATTCCGGTCGTGAGATCGCTAATCTGGTTGACGTAGCCTCGGAAGCGCAAAGTTTCGTAGCCACCGACTACGCGGCTACTCGCGATCAATTGCTGGCTATCGACCTCACTCAGTATGCGATTCTGCACATCGCCACGCACGGTTTCCTTGATCCGGAACATCCCGAAGGCTCAGGCCTATTACTTTCGACGATCGATCCCAGTGGCAAACCCTTGAATGGCTTTGTCCGATTGCAAGATGTTTATTCATTGCAAGCCCCGTTAGATCTGGTGGTATTGAGTGCCTGCGAAACTGGACTCGGCAAGGATGTTCGCGGTGAGGGACTCGTTGGACTCACGAGGGGTTTCATGTACGCCGGTGCTACTAGTGTCGTCGCCAGTTTATGGCAGGTGCAGGACGAAGCGACCGCCGAACTGATGAAGCAATTCTACATTGAAATGTTAGAAAACGGTTTGACGCCCGGTGAAGCTTTGCGTGCTGCGCAAAATACCATCCGGAAAAACCCGAGGTGGAGCGCTCCGCATTACTGGGCTGGATTTATATTGCAAGGAGAATACCGGAACGTGGTTAAGTCGTCTCGCAGCGGACCAAACTACGCAGTTCTTTCAGTGATAGGGATATTACTGGTTTTGTTCACGGTAGCTGGTTACCTTTATTGGCGTCGTGTTCGGAAGACGATTCGACATCGAAGAAGTAGTCACCATTGACGGGTTCTTCCGGTCCTCCGTGAATGCTCCGGAATACTTTTAGATTGTATTGTCCTGGACGCAAGCGGGTAGCCGGGATCACAACAATCAAGGATTTAGCTTCTTGGTGTACTACTTCCAGCGGGCCAAGTCGATTCTTTACGTTTTCCCATTGAACACTGTACTTGGCGCCCTCAGGTGAAGGCTCGGGCAATTGAAACGAAAGAAGCAATGCGTCTGCCGTAAGTGGAAACCCGATTCTTGTAACGTATATGTTGTTAACCCTTCTCTCCTTCTCACCCTCCCCTCGGTTCGATTCGGACATTTTCAGGGAGACAGAAGCAAATGTTTGCGGGGCCCTGGGAATGAGATACCACAACGACAACAACGCGCCCACTATCAGAACAAGACCAATCGCGACCGGTCGTAAGGCAACTCGAGGTATTGACAAGCCAGTGGTCCAAAACGCCCCGGCTCGTTTCCTTGGGTTGAGTTCCTTCGGTTCAGGGGCACAAACAAGACGCAGAAATGATCGAGCAAGCAATACCCGCTCTCTACGGGCTGCCGTGTTCAAATAGTTTTCTTCAAAACGACGTTGCCGATCGGGACTCAGCTCTTTTCGTATGTAGGCGTCAATTAGATCTGCTTCAGCAGACTCGAGCGTGGGGGGCCACTCCTCCTGGGCGAAACACTGCTCCTCGAACTCTTTAGTCTCACTCGGAGTGAGTTCATGCAGCAGATATGCTCTGATTCGTTCGTCAGTCATTTTTTAATGAGCGAGAGAGGCCAGCGAAAACAGCGAGCGATTAGCCCTTCTAATTTTACAATGTTCCCATTCCGCAAACTATTACGGCGCAGAGACCTCTAATAATTCTTGATTAGCGCCTTGACACAATCATCNAAGCCCTGGCGCAGCCGCGCCACGCGAACTCTCAGGCCTGAAAGACTCGCTCGCAACCTTTCGGCTAGTTGACGACGATGTTCTGCGCGCGCACGTGCTTCTGATACCCGGCAGTAAGAGTTCAAAAGATCCCTGTCGTCTTCAGCTAACTCATCGAAGCATCGCTTCATGAGACTTGTAATCAGCTCCAACTGATCTGCATCGTTGTCATGCTGTCGCCTGGCGAACTCCAGGAGTGACGTAGTCTCTCGGCCCACCTTTCGCCTGTCCTCCATGGCGATGTACCGGGCAATGCCCAGGCAGTATTTAGTTATGTCGGGTATGTCAACGCCCTCCATGATCCTCTTGCCCGCGCGTTCCAGAGTCTCATGCGCGTCAGCGTCAGGATCGAACGTGCCTTTGAACTTGAAAAAACCTGTTAGCTTCTTATGAAGGATTAGATAAAGTTGGCCTGCTTCCTCAGAATCTTCCGGAGAAAGAAACTCCAACAGTCTCGTAAAGGGTTGTTCCAACTCAGCGGTTGGATGTTCGACGTGGTTTGAACGGTCATCCGGCATGTCGAGCCTGTTCAACCACCGCGGAAAAATATGAGATCGTGGTTTTTGGTGGTTGCGAGTACTGAAGTGACCCAGATGATAGCATGTAATTTCTTGTATTAAACGATCATCCTCTTATAGAGATCTGATTCGACGGCATGTGGTCGATCTTCTGATGCGTAGGTTTCCAGGAAGGGATCAAGATACGCAAAAGAGGGGAGCCTAGTGAAGAATCAGGAAAGACGGGAGTCTTGACAGAGTCTGTTTCCTCGCCCTCCCATGGGCCCAGCCATGGCAGGTCGTCGTCGAGGCTCCCTTTCAAACTGCTCACTCGACAGAACGGAAATACGTTCACGACCATTTAGCGAACTCGAGTTTGTGACAGCGGACCTCCTCACGAAAGGTTGCCACCCCATGAAACAGGAAGACGCCCACTGTCACCTTCTGCCTCATTGTTCACTTCTCTCTACCGCGCCATCGCTGGCGGAAGTTCGAGGGAGGATTATCTACTCACGTAGGCTGGAGCGGCTTTGGACTTTCATCGAAGAATGTTATGCGGATCCGGACATTCGTCTTACGGACGCAGCCAGGCATAGCGGCGCCAGCTCGGATCATCTCAATCGCCTCCTCCAACATTTCGCCGGCACGACTTTTCATCATCTTCTTTCGCACTACCGTATCGAGAAATGCCTGGAGTTGCTCCACGAGAAGAACTACACGCTTACCGAAATCTACAGCCGGTGTGGGTTCAATAACCCGACCACCTTTGACCGGCAGTTCAAGAAGTGGGTGGGCTGCTTACCAAGTGAGTATAAGAGGCGGATTGCACTTCTCCGGGAATTAGATGAGCCCAAAACGGCGATCACGATTTCTGAATAAACGTCACCGCTTTTTGAAGAGACAGTATCGGCGGGAAGCTTAAACTTACACCTCTCCTTAGACGTGGAGGGCGATCGAGTGACCGATTCATTCAGCAGACGGTTATTTCGGATCGCCGGACGGGAGAAGCACGCATCCCGACGATCACGTGCCGAACACCAAATGGTGTCGCGCAAGGAAGGCAATCACCTGCGTCTGCGATTGCTTAAAGGAGAAGGCAAGACATCCTTACGCTGCTCTGCTGAAGCCTGTCTCGCCTCACACAACATCAGGGAAAGAAAAAGGAAGGAGTGTGTCTCGTGAGAAGTGTATTTGGTAAAAACGCGAAACGTTATTTCATTATTGGTCAACTCTTACTGCTGACGGCTATTTTGGTCAGCATATTCCTGCCTCGCAGCGGCTTTACGTTCAATGGCGTAAAGCAGATCGAGTTAGCCGTAAAGAAAACTGATCAGATTGACTCAAATGGTTCGGCACTCTGGGTCACAAATCTTGGCCTCGACAATACCAAACTGACTGTCGGCACTAAACCTTTCAATTCGAAAGTGGCTCAGGAACCACTTTATGCTTCGGAAGTAATTGCCGGCGGTAAAACTGTGCGACTCGATGATTCTTTGCCGGCATCTTTCCGCGGCACCGACACGCTGTTCATTCGCAGCCATGAAGAAGTAGCAACGCTAATGGCGCCTCTTGATTTTCCCGTCAACAGCTCTGAATTTTATTCTGCGACGTTACGACAAGCAGACGACAGTTCTGAGGCAGCGCCGAAATGGGTCAGCGAGCTCGCGGGAATAGGGACAACCGGAAACAATGTCTTCAACGCTGATGGTGTTGGCTATGCACCTGCTGTCAAAGGGCAGACCGAGGTTGATAAACGTTATGGATTCGGCGTGGGGGTGGCGCTCACTAAACCGAACAGTTCTGTCGAGTTCAAGCTGATCAGCCGAGCGGGGCAGACGATCAAGTCTCTGGTCCTATCCAGCTCGACGCGAGTTTACTGGCAGGCTCCCTTAGGCGAGTTTGTTAGCGGCACTGATGGTTACCCAAGCCGCATCGAAATGAAAGTGCTTACCGGTACAGCACAAGGATTTTTATCTATCAAAGATACAGAATCGGGGGAATTCACACCTCTGCCTATCGCACCGTACGCTGGAGAAGGCAGTCTTCGCGATCAGGCCGGTGACGGAGGAGCGATTGCGAGAGAGGAAAGCAGTCTCTCGGATCGATCTCGTAGCGGAGGACCGATGCTGGACGAGGAGAACAGTCTGCCGGCTCAGTCTTGTAATGGAGGCTATGGGTATTTCTCAAACGGCATCTACGATAGCCGCGACACTTCATATACTTACAACGTTTACAGCGCGCCACCCAACGTTTGCGGCACGCTCAGTATCGTCCGCAATGGCAATTTGGAGCAAACCCCTGGGTGGATCTGTACTGATGCTTATGGGCACGCTACCAAAGGTCCTTGGACTGGATCAAATAATCAGACAGGTCAGAGTATCCACATCATCTGGCCTGGCGGTTGTCAAACAACGGGTGACGACTACAAGGTGGATGATGGTTCTGACCCAAGTATATCGATCAGTCAATATGGGGGTGGTACCTTCAGTGGGACTGGATCAGACATTCAGTGGGGTACCGGCTTTAAGTTTGGTTACGGTTGGTGGTCAACTATCACGGCAACATTCCAGGATGTATCCACGGGCAAATTTTATGATGGCCAGGGATACAATTCTTCTTCCTCTGTGCCTTTCTACCCCTCTGTATCACCTCCCGCTGGCGGGTTCAGCATTACCTGGGCGGTGAACGCACCTCCAGCAAACGCTCACGCGCTTTACGATACATACGAATGGTGTGTGAAAAGCAACGACAAATTCTATAACTGTTCCCAATGTGTTCGCTTCGTTGGCCCGCGCTAATGTGGAAGCGAGTTGTCGCTGCTTCTTAGCTGATAGCTCTTACCAGCTTGGATCTAAGCTGCTGCGAAAATGACTTAGAGGGCGTCTGAGTAGCTCTTATAACCTGTTCCGTCCGTTGCTCGGCCTGAGAAGCACGAGCCTGAATGGGTTGGAGGGGGCTTCTCAGATGCCCCTTCATATTTTTCCGTTGGGTCTAAGAACATATTGAGCAACATCGTCGCGGCGCGAAAGACCAAGAACGGCAGACCGCGAGATATCCCATGAACGATGAAGTCAGAGAAACGCTGGCTGAGTTGTGCAAGGACAAGCGGCCTGATGATTATGTTTTCGTTAGTCCTAAAGACGACGACGAGCGTCAGCGGGAAGTGAAAAAGGGATTTCACACCGCCTGCCGACTCGCCGGTATCGAAGGACTAATATGGAAGGATCTCAGAGCGACTTTCGGCACTCGGTTAGCCGAGGCCGGATGCGATGCTTTCACGATCGCTCAACTGTTGGG
>Ga0065704_10070508_pt1 | contig 22166 bp, 14 predicted proteins | sample SwiRhicommuniRL2_FD_59091 | JGI IMG/M metagenome (GOLD analysis project Ga0065704, IMG submission 59091) | Switchgrass rhizosphere bacterial communities from Rose Lake, Michigan, USA - RL2 v2 (version 2) | ecosystem: Host-associated > Plants > Roots > Rhizosphere > Soil | place: East Lansing, MI | reverse complement strand
TGCGGCCTCGCGCTGGATTTATGAGAATATTCCAGGCCCCATTAATGTTCAAATTCAGGCTGAAGACTCGATCTATAACCAGCCTCTCCCATTCCCCGTGGATGGATTTATTCAAGCGGGTCAGCCCTACGATACTTCCTTTGTCGCGCAAAGTCAGGGGAGTCTCGACAATATTACGCTGGCACACGCCCTCAATAAGCTCGCTTCTTCTTCGACCCTTAATCTGATTTTATCTGATACGCCGAATCCAACTCCCGAGCAGGCGCTCGCCACCGCGTCGCTGACATCGGACTTCGCGGTCCATGGCGATCCACGCGGCGATTCGTATACGTTCAAGCTTGATAAACCTGTTTCTATCCAGCAGAACACGCAATATTATCTTCATTTCGAAATTGACGAGGGCGTCCTGCAGATCAGTGGCGCGACCATCTCCAATGAAACAGACTACGATTACGCGCTGCCCTTCCGCGTGGATGGCTACGACGCCTTCAGCGGGATCTATCGCGGGGATCTTACTTTACAGGTCTACTGGGATGATAATGCCGACAAACTTAACCGCTTTGTAGATTTACTGGGGCAGACTGACTACATTTTGATTCCGACCAACCACCAATACGCGCAGATCACACGCCTGCCTGAGCGCTATCCGCTGACCACTTTGTATTACCGTGAATTAATCGGGTGTCCGGAGGGGAAGGATATTATCTGGTGCTACGAAACGGCAAAGCCTGGTCAGTTCAAGGGTGAGCTTGGGTACGATCTTGTCGAAGTATTTGAGACCTATCCGAAACTTGGCCCAATTGAGATCAACGATGAGTCTGCTGAGGAAGCCTTTACCTTTTACGATCATCCCAAGGTGCTGATCTTCAAGAAGAACAAAACTTTCGACGTTGCCCACGTACAGTCTGTTCTTAGCACTGTGGATGTGACGAAGGCTGTCCATATCCCCACACGTGACTTCAACAATTACTCCAGCCTGCTTTTACCTGCGGCCAAACTCGCCGAGCAACGCGCTGGCGGAACCTGGTCTGACTTGTTCAATTACGATTGGGTCCAGAATCGCTATCCTGTGTTGGGTCTGGTCATTTGGTACTTCTTCATCTTTATCCTTGGGTTGGCTGTCTACCCATTAACGCGACTGGCAATGCCCGGGTTGGTGGACAAAGGTTATCCTCTCAGCCGCGCCCTGGGATTGGTACTGTTTGGCTACCTGGCATGGATGGCGGGTTCAGTTGGAATTCCCAATACACGCATCACCATCGCGATTGTTTTTGGCTTAATTTTAGTTGGCGGCGCGCTGCTCGCTTACTATCAGCGCGCGGAGTTGCGCGAAGAGTGGCAAACCAACCGCAAATACTTTTTAATGATCGAAGGTCTCTTCCTGGCCTTCTTCCTCATCGACCTGATCATCCGCCTTGGCAATCCTGATCTTTGGCACCCGGCCAAAGGCGGCGAGCGCCCGATGGATTTCTCTTATTTCAACGCGGTCATCAAGAGCACAGTCTTTCCGCCCTATGATCCCTGGTTTGAGGGTGGATATATCAACTATTATTATTACGGATTTGTGTTGGTAGGCACGCCGGTAAAATTGCTTGGGATCGTTCCATCGATTGCGTACAACTTTATTCTTCCAACCCTATTTGCCATGGTCGGCGCTTGCGCGTTTTCACTGGGCTGGAACCTGCTCGCAAAAGACAGTGCGGAAAATAAAGCAGATGAAACACTAGCCTTTATCGGCGGGATTGCCGCTTCCTTTCTCACCATCCTGCTGGGCAACCTTGGCACGATTCAACTCGTCTATCAAAAAATGCAGGAGCTGGGAGCAGCCGGCGCCTTTAGCTGGGATAATACAATTTCGATCTTCCAGCGCTGGGCCTGGGCGATTCAGGGACTCATGATGACCCTCGGAGGAACGTCACTCTCCATTGGACCCGGAGACTGGTACTGGAACCCGAGCCGCGTCATCCCTCCGGGCGGAGGCAACGAGATTACCGAGTTCCCGCTGTTCACATTTATTTACAGCGACCTGCACGCCCATATGATCGCCATTCCACTGGCGTTACTGGCATTGAGCTGGGGACTCGCCGTGGTAACGGGCCGCGCCAAATGGCGGAATCGATTCTCGGCCGTGTGTGGACTCATCGTGGGCGGCCTTATCATTGGCGCATTCTATCCCGCCAATCTATCCGATACGTATACCTACTTGTTGATCGGTATCATTGCTATTGGGTATGCAGTGTTTTCCTATACAGAGACAGCCTCCCTCGGTCGTCGAATCGCGCTGGCCGTTGGCGGGGTGATCGCTTTGTTCCTGCTCTCGCATTATCTGTATGAGCCGTATCGTGCCTGGTACAGTCAGGCCTATAACGCCGTTGATGAATGGAAGGGACCGTTCACACCGATCTGGTCTTACCTGACGCACTGGCTCGTGTTCCTATTCATTATCGTTTCCTGGATGATCTGGGAAACACACGAGTGGATGGCCTCCACGCCTGTTTCATCATTGCGAAAACTAAAACCTTACGCGGTCTTGATTGAAGGTGCTCTGGTCGTTCTTGTGCTGGCTTTGCTCCTTCTTGCTTATAAAAAAATAAGCATCGGTTGGATCGCATTGCCCATCGCGGCCTGGGCTGCCGTATTATTATTGCGTCCCAATCTATCTGACACAAAGCGATTCGTCTTGTTTCTCATCGGCACCGCCATGTTGATTACAATCGTTGTCGAAGTGATCGTGGTGCGCGGTGACATCGGACGTCAGAACACGATCTTCAAGTTTTACATGCAGGCCTGGATTCTACTGGCTATCAGCGCTGGAGCCGCGTTCGCCTGGACGTTACCCGGATTCTTCAAGTGGCAGCTGGGTTGGCGCGCCTTCTGGCAGACCGCAATGATTTTCCTGCTGGCAGGCGCCGCGTTATTTACGGTGAGCGGTACTACTGGAAAAATGCGCGACCGTTGGATCGCAGATGCCCCGCACACGCTCGATGCAATGACCTACATGAAGTATGCACAATACGATGACTTCGGTCAGCGCCTGGATTTGAGCGAAGATTACCGCGCCATCCGCTGGATGCAGGATCATGTGAAGGGTTCACCGGTGATTGTCGAAGCCAATTGTTCTGAATACCGTTGGTGTACGCGTTTCACTATTTATACTGGCTTGCCCGGGGTGGTAGGCTGGAACTGGCATCAACGTCAGCAGCGTGTGCTTCAGTCACTCTGGGTGGAAGATCGAGTGGCGCAGGTGGGTGACTTCTATAACAGTCTGGATAGTGGCTTTGCCCGTCAGTTTCTCAAAACATACGATGTACGTTACATCATTGTGGGCGAGTTGGAACGAGCTGCCTACACACCGGAGGGTCTTGCAAAATTCAAAGCCTTTGACGGAAAATACTGGAACGCAGTCTATCAGGACGGAAATACAGTGATTTATGAGGTCGTGCAGTAGGCATTGCACATCTCCAGTCCAACCTTAATGGGAGAAAGTGAAACGTTTTATGATTTATCATATTACCTCGCGTTCCGCATGGAATGCCGCCCGCCAAAGCGGGGAGTATCGAGCCGAAAGCCTCGAGACGGAAGGTTTCATCCATTGCTCGACCGGTACCCAGGTTCCGCCGGTCATTGAAAAATTTTATAGGGGACAACGAGGTCTGCTCCTGTTGATGATCGATCCCTCGCTTCTTTCTTCGGACCTAAAGTGGGAACCGCCCTCTGGCGGGCCTCCTCCGCCCGGCGTTCCCGAAGGAGACCCTTTCCCTCATGTTTATGGCCCCATCAATTTGGAAGCTGTGGTAAAAGCAGTTGACCTTGAATCAAACCCGGATGGACATTACGATCTTCCCATAGATCTCTAATTCACTCTACATGACTGCCTTCATCTCCTGGTACATTCTCATCACGCTCCTTGGCTGGCTGACGTTCCCGCTGGCTTTTTATCTCTTTCCCGCATTGGCTGATCGCGGCTATACACTCGCGCGCGCCTTCGGCCTATTGGTCTGGGCCTATGTGTTTTGGTTATTCGCGTCGCTTGGCATCGCTCAAAACGATAGCGGCGGACTGCTGTTGGGGCTTGTCGTTCTGGGAGGATTAAGTGTTTGGGCATTCATAAAGTGCCAGGTGGAAATCCGAAACTGGTTGAGTCAGAATCGACGCTTAATCATCACTACCGAAGGTTTCTTCCTCGTCGCCTTCGTACTCATGGCATTTGTTCGATCCACCAACCCGGAAATTTTCACCGCCGGGGGTGAGAAGTGGATGGAAACGGCCTTTATCACTGCGATTATGCATTCGCCAACGTTTCCACCGCACGATCCATGGCTTTCGGGATATGCAATTTCCTACTATTATTTTGGTTATGTCATGACAGCCATGCTGGCAAAATTTACAGCGGTGCCTGCCAGCGTAGCTCATAATTTGATGCTTTCCCTGATCTTCAGCTTGAGCGCCATTGGGGCGTATGGCTTGTTATACAACCTTTTAACGGCTTATCGTCAGTCGAAGGGTGAGGATCAGCAACACAGAATTTTACCGGCGCTGGGAGCCTTCCTTGCACCGCTGTTTTTGTTGATTGTCAGTAATCTTGAGGGCTTTTTTGAGTCGCTGCATCGCAGAGGTATTGGCTGGATATTTAAGGCGGATGGCACAGCCACTTCACCGTTTTGGTCATGGATAGATTTAAAGGAATTGACCGTTCCGCCTGCCTCCCCATTGAAATGGGTACCGGATCAGTTTTTCTGGTGGTGGCGTGCCTCGCGCGTTATTCAGGATTATGACCTGAACAACGCCCGTTTGGAAATCATTGATGAATTCCCATTTTTCTCCTACCTGCTTGGAGATTTGCATCCGCATGTGCTGGCGATGCCATTTGATTTGCTGGCGATTGCGATTGCATTGAATATTTTCTTCGGGGGCTGGCGCGGCAGGCTGAATCTGTTCTTCGGTGAATTACGGATCAATAAAGTTGGTTTCCTGACCATTGCGCTGGTTCTGGGCGGATTGGCCTTCCTCAACACCTGGGATATCCTGCTTGGTGCCGCGTTGATCGTTTTCAGCTACGCGCTGGCGCGGATCCATGAATCAGGCTGGGACTGGGAAAGAGTCGCAGATGTTTTTCTTCTGGGTATTCCAACTGTGGTGATCGCCTTCCTCATGTATCTTCCATTTTATGTGGGCTTTGATTCGCAGGCCGGCGGGATCCTGCCGAATTTCATGTATCCAACCCGTGGCGTTCATTTATGGGTGATGTGGGGTACGCTCTTTATCCCACTTTTCGCCTACTTGATTTATTTGTGGCGCAGCAAAACATCCGCGAATTGGCGGGCCGGGATTTTGACCTCTCTGGGGATTGTGGCGTTACTCCTGGCCGCCCTTTTCATTGTTGGTCTGATCGCATTAAAACTGAAACCCGATCTGATCCTGCCTGTGATCCAGTCACAGGGACGCAGTGTGGGCACGTTCATTTCCGACAGCATGTTGCGCAGGCTAACGTATATCGGGAGTCTACTCACCTTACTCGCATTGTTAATTCCAGCGCTTTCATTTCTATTCAAGTCGGAAAACAGTTCAGCGGCCTTTATTCTGCTGATGGTCAGCCTTGCCACCCTGCTTATCATCGGTCCGGATTTCCTTTATCTGCGTGATAACTTTGGTTATCGCATTAACACCGTTTTCAAGTTTTATTATCAAGCCTGGATCTTGTTGTCTCTGGCCGTCGCATTTGCCGTGGCGGTCATGGGGTCGCAACTGCGTGGCTGGCATTCAACATTTTATACCGTCGTGATGATCCTTGTGATTGGCGCTGGCCTGGTCTATCCGGTATTCAGCCTGCCGAGCAAAACGGATGACTTCAAAGTGGAACATCCAGAACAACGCACACTGAACGGGGAAGCTTACCTTGTGAATTCCATGCCGGATGATTATCAGGCCATCCAATTCATGCAGCAACTTAAACCGGGTGTGGTGGCAGAGGCGGTGGGAGGACAGTATTCCGAGTATGCCCGCATTTCAACCTTCACAGGTCTGCCCGCCGTGTTAGGCTGGCCCGGACATGAAGGGCAATGGCGCGATGCGGCATTGCAGGGTTCGCGCAAAGACGATATCCAAACGTTGTATACAACTCCAGATTGGGTCACTGCACAAGAGATCATTACTCGTTACAACATCCGTTATATTGTGGTTGGCAATCTCGAGCGCACAACGTATCAGGTAAATGAAGAGAAATTCAACCGTTTTCTGAAACCCATCTTTCAACAAGGCAATATCACGATTTATGAAGTGCCGTAATAACTCGATGTCATTGCCAGCGTATGCCGCGAAGCAATCTCCAGCAATGGTCGACTTTCTCCGGCAAAGCTGAATTGCTTCGACGAAAAAACAACATTTCACAACACTACCTGCCAAGGCAAGTGCCAGGCCGAGCAGGTGTGACATGATAATCGAGGGTAAAATACCTTTATGAACTCTTCCCGACTGAAAAACGAAGGCTGGCTATTTTGGCTGGCCTTTCTTCTAGCTCTCGGTTTTCGAATCATTCAACTGGGAGCCTCGCCTCTTACTGATTCCGAGGCGACCCTCGCGTTACAGGCTCTGCACATTGCACAGGGAAAAGCGCCCTTGCTGGAACCACAGCCCGCTTATATTCTCTTTACCAGCATTTTGTTTGCAATCATCAAGACCACAAATTTCATGGCGCGCTTTGTTCCAGCCCTTGTGGGAAGCACGCTTGTGTTTGTCCCTTATTTCTTTCGGGATAAGATCAAACCTCTGCCTGCTTTGATTTTGGCTTTCTTCTTTGCTGTCGATCCCGGGCTGGTTGCACTTTCACGTCAGGCGAATGGAACGATCCTGGCGGTGACCTTCCTGCTCTTTGCCTGGGGGATGTGGAGGAACCAACGCGCCATTCCTGCTGGGATCTTTGCCGGCCTCGCGCTGCTCTCAGGCCCCCTCCTTTGGGCTGGATTATTTACCTTAGGACTTACCTGGGTCTTTCTGCAAGGGATGGAAACCAGGCGAACGGCCAGTGCTGAATCAAAAATTGTAGAACCCTCGCTTGTCTCTAATTCTCCATTTACGGGTTTTGAACTTCGCCCGGCTCTCCTGGCTCTGATTTTTACCCTGCTGTTGGGCGGCACGCTCTTCTTCCTCTCTCCCAATGGATTGAGCGCCTGGCTGTCAGGATTACCTGCTTATCTCAAGGGCTGGACTTCGCCCTCTCCCATGACTCCCGTGCGTATGATATTTGCATTCTTCGCTTATGAACCACTGGGTATTTTCCTCGCCGTTCTTTCCCTCATCCGCGGTTATCGCACCAAGAGTCGGCGCATTCTACGCACGGGTTTATGGCTGGGTGTGTCGCTGCTTCTGGCAATCTTTTATCGTCAGACTGGTGAATTGGTTTGGGCGATTATTCCATTGCTAACCCTGGCCGCGCTTGAGCTTTCGCGTGCCTTCAACATTTTTGCGGAGGAACGCGTGGAAGTTGGTGTGGTTGTCCTGGCGCTGATGATCCTGCTGGCTTACATTTGGTTTGACGTCTCCAAGATCGCACTTGACCCATCTTCCCAGCTTGCTGCTACCACCTTGCCTCTCTTTGGAAAAAATATTCAAATCTCCGGCGCGCCCTATGTGATTCTGCTGGGCGCCATTCTTATTATCATCTTATGTGTTTCGTTCGTAGCGTTTGGTTGGTCGGTGCGGACTGCCTGGCTTGGAACGACCTGGGCATTTGTGCTCTTTCTTGGTGTCTATAGTTTTGCAGCAGCCTGGGGCTCCAGCGGGGTACGTTCACCAACCGGCCTGGAATTATGGTCTCCCGATCCGCCGCCTACCCAGGCCGATTTACTGCGCGCCAGTGTGGATGACGTCTCCGAATTCAGCCTCGGTCATCCTCAGTCTCAGCCTGTTACCATTATGGGAATCGATTCCCCTGCCCTCGAATGGATTCTACAAGACCGCGCGGTGGAAGTGGTCGATGAGCTCAACCCTCAGGTGGCACCGCCGATCGTGATCACTCCCATCATGAATGATCTAGGCCTGCCTTCTGCGTATCGCGGGCAGGACTTTACCTGGCGACAACGACCGCTTTGGGAAGACATCACCACTCCCGACTGGATCCGCTGGTTGGTGTTCCGTCAGTTGCCAAGGGATAATGAAACGATCATTCTCTGGGTACGCGATGACCTGTTCCCGGATGCGCGTGAAGCTTCGCAGTAAGGCCGGTGTCATCCCACCCCCACACACCAAATATGCATAAAATAACATCTCAAACTCCCTCCATCATTGCAATTGATGGGCCGGCCGCCTCGGGCAAGTCTACGATTGGATTAAGACTTGCCAATGCCATGAATTATATTTTTTTCGATACCGGCGTGATGTATCGGGCCGTCACGTGGCTGGCGTTGGAGCGCGGCATCAATGTGCAGGATGAGTCGGCGATCACGACACTGGCTGAGGAAACGCAAATCGATGTCGCGCCCGCTTCAAAGTCCGACGGGCGCGCCTGTGATGTCCTCGTGAATGGCCGGGATATCACCTGGGAAACGCGCAGTCGCCGCGTGGACGAGAATGTTTCGGTTGTGGCTGCCAATCCCGGCGTGCGAAAAGCATTGAGCCAACAACAAAGGCGCATTGGGCGGCGCGGCAAAATTGTGATGGTTGGCCGCGATATCGGCACCGTCGTTTTGCCGGATGCAGATCTAAAAATCTATCTGGATGCCACTGCCGAAGAACGTGCCCGCAGGCGTTATGACGAGATTATCGCCCGCAATGGCAAAGCTAATTACGATGCGATTCTCAAAAGGGTGATCGAGCGCGATCGCATCGATTCGACCCGCGACGTGGCTCCATTAAAAGCAGCGGAGGATGCTGTTGTGCTAGACTCCGATAAACTCACCGCTGACGAAGTCTTCGAACAGATACTGGCTTTGGTCAAATGAGTGACACGAACATATATCATATTCCTCGTCGCTTCAAAATCATACGACCTATTGCCAAGTTCATTTTCCGCGGAGTCTTTCGTGCGCTGGCGCGTGTAAGAATTACTGGAAAAGAGAATATTCCCTATAGCAAACCTTATGTGGTTGCAATGAATCATGTCTCGATCTTTGACCCGCCCTTCGTGGGAGCGTTCTGGCCGGAGCAATTGGAGATTATCGGTGCGATCGATGTGTTCAGTAAACCGGGTCAGGGATTGGTGCTGAAAATGTATGGGGTCATCCCTGTTCATCGCGGTGACTATGATCGTACCCTGCTGACAAAAATAGTCTCCATTATCAAATCAGGGATTCCATTGTTGATCGCTCCGGAAGGTGCGCGCTCCCACGAGCCCGGCATGCATCGTGCAAAACCCGGGATTGCCTATATTATTGAACAGACGGGTGTACCCGTGCTGCCCGTCGGCCTGATTGGAACGACAGAAGATTTCTGGCAGCGCGCCATACACGGCCAAAAACCCTCCCTTGAAATGCGCATTGGAAAACCGATTACACTCCCTCACATCACAGTCAAAGGGGCGGAAAAACATGCTGAACGTCAGAGAAATGCAGATCTGGTGATGTCTTATCTCGCTGGCTTATTACCGGAAGAATATCGGGGTGTGTATGCTGAATCAGCCATCTCCGCCTCCTAAGCCTATCGCTGAAGTATGGCGGCCGGACCTGGTCGCTTTGCCGGAGCTAATGTTCGGGCGCCGCGTCTTTCGCGCCCTTTTTCGCGGATTCACAAAATTACTTGTCTTTGTGACCTTGCGCGCCAGGATCAGCGGATTGGAGAACTTCCCAAGGCGCGGACCGGCGATTATCGTTTTTAATCATCTGGGCGATGCAGATGCTATTCTGCTTTTTGCGACTCTTCCCTTCTCACCGATTGAAGGCATCGGCAAAATCGAGCTATACGATCACTGGCTGGTTGGACCGGTCTTCCGCGCCTACGGCATCATCTGGGTACATCGCGGGCAGCCCGATCGCAAGGCAATCCGTGCCGCGCTGAATGGACTAGCCGAAGGTCGTATGCTGGCTCTTGCTCCTGAAGGGAGACAATCTCTCACCGGAGCTCTGGAAGAAGGCGAAGATGGGGCTGCGTTCCTTTCCATGAAATCGGGTGCGCCGATTGTCCCGGTTGCGATGACAGGATTGGAAAATCAGAATGTCTTTTCTCACTTGAAATGCTGGAAGCGCGCGCCAGCAAGTCTGTCCGTGGGGAAACCGTTCTTTTTGCAGGAACAGCCGGATCGTCAGAAAATGATGCAAGAGGGGACGCGTCAGATCATGGAATCGCTGGCCCGTCTGCTTCCTGACTCCTATCGAGGCTATTACAAATCCAATTTCAGCGAATAGTGCTCTGATTTGGCGCTATAATAATTTACGATGCAATTCCTGGTAACACTGTTGTCCAATCTTGCATACTTGAACCCCATTCCGTTGGCGGGATGGCTGGTATGGCTTGGACTGGCAGGTCTGCTTGGCGTTGCTCTTTTTAATTGGCGGAAATATCACGTGGAATGGAATACACGCGCCACCTGGATTTTGGCTGCGCTGATCATCCTAACCCCCATGGCGTCCTTATTTTTCGGTCTTGAATTTTCGAGCAGTTCCACCTTACCCGTGCCCGGTTTGCCCGAAGAGCCAGCCGGTTCCACGATGATGATCTTTTCTGCGATCCCCTGGATTGTGGCAGGTGGTTTGCTAGGTCCCATCGCCGCGGCCGGGCTGGGAATGTTTAGCGGATTGTTACGCGGGCTGTGGGATACACATAGCCTCTTTACGGTATTTGATTTCGGACTCATGGCTGTCATGTTCGCGGTCGCCAACCGACAGCGCTATCGTACCCTTATTTATCGTTTGTTAAGACAGCCATTGATCAGCGCGCTCAGCCTTGTCGTGGCACACGCTGCGATCTTTGTCTTGAACGCGCTCTTTACACTGTCTGCCTCCACGTCTGTCACGGAACGGTTGGATTATGCCTTGAGTAATTTGGGCGTGGTGAGTCTGGCGTTCGCCGGTGAAATGCTCGTGGCCGGGATCGCCGCACAGATCATTGCCGCGGTTTTTCCGAACCGCTGGGGCGGCTTGGGAAAACTACTGCCTTCCCCTTCTGAAAAAAGCATCGAAACGCGTTTCATCCTCGGCGCAGGCACTATCATCTCGTTGCTGCTTTTAACGCTTCTGATCGGCGATTGGATTGTTGCGGGTTCCGCGGCGCGGAATTTATTAAGAGACCGCCTCAAAAGTTCGGCGGAGCTGGCTTCACAAAACGTGCCTTTTTTTCTGGAGACCGGTCAGAACCTGGCATTACAGATCGCGAACGACCCGCGTTTGCAGAGCCCGGATGCAGATGTTTCGGCTGTCTTAAACGAGCGCAGTCAATCTGTGCCCTATTTCAGTCAACTGGTTGTTTTCGATATGCAGACCCAAACCATGCTGGCGAGCTATCCCTCTCAGCCTGCATTTCAAATTACGCGTCCCGAGGAAGAGGGGATCACTTTGGCTCAACAAGGGGTGCCAAATCAGATCTATAGCGTTCCACCGCTTGTGGAGGGGGAAGCGGCGGGCGTCTCCTTTCTGGCAGCTATTCCACAAACGGAACAGGTGCTGATCGGCCGCACATACTTGAGTGAGAATCCCTACACGCGTTCACTGATCAATAATCTCAACAGTCTTTCAGGGGTGAATGGCACCGGCATGTTAATTGCTGATGGGATCATCGTTTATCACTCTGACGCCACACAGACCTGGACAACTTATGAAGACGATCACAACGACCAGCCTGCTTTCTTTGACGAGACCACCTCGCTTGGAACCCGTCAGTTGGTCTATTATCAACCGGTGCCTGGCTATCCCTGGGCAATCGTGCTCACCATCCCTGCCCAGGAAACACAACAGCTTTCCATCAATATCGCGTTGCCAATTTCATTGATGATCATGCTGCTGGGTCTCATCGCTTTAATATCCTTGCGTGTGAATCTACGCAGCGTCACTGGGTCCTTACAGAACCTGGCCACCGAAGCGACCTATCTCTCGACCGGTCAACTCGACCGGCCGCTTAATGTCTACGGCGAGGACGAGGTGAGTGAACTCCGCCGGGCCTTCGAACAGATGCGCGTCAGCTTGCAGGCGCGCATGCAGGATCTGAATCGTTTGCTGGTGGCGAGTCAGGGTGTGGCCTCAAGCCTCACGCTCGGAGATGCGCTGCGCCCGGTACTGGAGGCGGTCGTTGCAAATGGCGCGAGTTCGGCGCGTATTATCCTCCTCCGTGAGATGTTGCCAACGCCGGTGGAAACCCCAGTCCGCTTTGCGGACGGGATTGAGCAGGATGTGTACATGCATTTGGATCAACAGGTGCTCGGGCTTGCCGAACAACAGGAACGCCTCGTGATGGCGACTCTTTCCCGGAACCGCGGCCTGGTGTTGGACCCCAACCTTCCTTACCCTGAATCCCTGATCGCGCTGGCCCTGCGGCATGAGAACCGTTATTACGGTGTTTTGTGGGCTGCCTACAATAAACAGCGCGTCTTTTCCGAAGCGGATCTTCGTTTTATTACTACCCTAGCGAGTCAGGCCTCGCTGGCGGTCGCGAATATCCGATTGTTCCTTACGGTCGAATTGAGTCGCCGTCAGTTGGAAGCGATCCTTAACTCCACACCTGACCCAGTCCTAGTAACAGACGCGTCGAACCGCCTTATTTTGGCGAACCCGGCCGCAGGTCACGTATTCGGCGTCACCATCCGCCGTGGGGAAAGGCCGGATTTCGAGAAAATGGTCCAGGTCAAAGGTTTGAGCGAACTCCTCCAGGAGTCGACCACGGAACGCCACTCCGCAGAGATCAGCATGCCGGATGGAAAAACTTATCTCGCGATGGCATCTCCGATGACGGCTGAAGGTAAGACGGTGGGTCGTGTCTGCATTCTGCGGGATGTCACCCAACTTAAAGAGATCGATACGTTGAAATCCGATTTTGTTTCTACGGTGAGTCATGACCTGCGTTCGCCGCTGACATTGATGCGCGGGTATGCAACCATGCTCGAAATGGCCGGTCAACTAAATGAACAGCAAAAGAATTACGCCAGGATGATCGTGCAGGGCGTGGATAATATGGCGAAGCTCGTCAATAACCTGCTCGACCTTGGTCGCATTGACTTTGGTGTGGGCTTGCAGGTGGAAAGCATTCCGGTGCTGGACATTTTGGAACGAGTCACAAGTTCGCTGCAAATGCAGGCCAAGCAGAAGGGAATCTCTTTGGGAGTGGAGATCCCGAAAGACATGCCAAATGTCATCGAAGCAGACCAGGCATTGTTGCAACAAGCTCTTTACAATCTTGTGGAAAATGGACTCAAATACACGCCGGAAGGAGGAGAGGTGACCATTCATCTGCAAACCTCCCTTTCGGATTTAACGTTTGCAATTCAGGATAGTGGGATCGGTATTCCAGAAAATGACCAGCCGCGCTTGTTTGAAAAGTTCTATCGCGGCACAAATCGAGAAGCACTGGTACAGCGCGGCACTGGTTTAGGGCTGGCGATTGTCAGGTCTATTGCAGAGCGCCATGGAGGCAAAGTTTGGGTGGAGAGTCGGCTCGGCGCGGGCAGTACCTTTTATTTACAGATCCCATTGATGCAATCCAAAGAAGCCCAACGGGTGCAATAGATGAACTTTCCGAAAGAGCCTTCCAAGCTGGAAGGCTCTCTTCCATTAGCTGGCCGATACTTTTTCGGGTCGCCCTAATATTTTTTCCAACTGTCCGCGGGCAGCATCGTCAACCAGCGCGAGGATCTCATCTCCTTCTTCCAGAATTGTCACTCCGCGTGGGATCATAATCTCACCATGACGGATAATTCCAGAGATAATACAATTGGAAGGGAGATTTAAATCTTTGACTGCAATCCCTGCAGCCCAAGCTCCAGGGAAAATCTTCTCCTCCACCAAGGAGAACTTTCCGTGCCGCAACTTTAGCATGATCATCATGTCTCCGAGAGACATTTCTTCGGCTGTCAGTTTTGCCAGGATTTCCGCTTGATTAAGCGAAACATCAACACCCATTTCAGAGGTAAACAGCCATGCATTTTTTGAATTATTGATCCTTGCAATCACGCGTGGCACATTGAACTCAAACTTTCCCAACGAAGTCACAACCAGGTTTGTTTCATCTGAGCCTGTCACCGCCGCTAGCACTTGTGCCTTTTGGATGCCGGCTTTTTCCAGCACAGTTGGTGAACTGCCATCGCCGTTGAGAATTGCCTCCTGTGGAATTTCAGTCCCCAGTTTTTCAAGCACAGCCGGGCGTTCATCAATGACACAAACCGTATGCCCGGCGTCAATCAAAAATTTCGCCAGTTGTGAGCCCGTATTTCCGCCGCCAACCACAATGACAAACATGGCTACATCCTTTCCATTCCCAGCAATTCTTCAAGCCTGTCCATGGCTGATGAAATCACGGTCAGATAAATCACATCACCCTCCCGAAATTCCGTCCCTGAAACTGGAATGAATGTCTGATTATTTCGAGTGATCGCTGTCACCGCCACCTCACCGGGGATGTTCATCTGCGTTACGAGAAATCCATTCAATCGCGTAGAAGCTTCGACCCGCACCATGGTCGTACCACTATCCTTGAAGACATGCAGAACATCCAGGTCGGTATGCGTAACCACTTCCACGATCCGTTCTGCCCCCCAGGAGGTACTTGATATGGTTGTTAATCCCAACCGCTGATAGACTTCTGCGCGCACAGGATCATAGAGCCGCGCCACCACTCTCGGTACGCGGAAGATATTGCGGGCAATCCGCGCTGCGACAATGTTCGCGTTATCAGATGAGCTGGCTGCAACAAATCCTTCAGCAGTTTCAATGCCTGCTTCGAGCAAAACGTTCTTATCAAAGCCTAGCCCGCGCACGAGGTTGCCTTTAAATTCGGTGCCCAGACGTGCAAGTGCATTAGTATCATGATCGATCACAGTAACCTGATGTTCATGCTTAACAAGTAGATGACTTACTTGTGAACCCACCCGGCCACAACCCATAATAATGATTTTCATCGGTGAACCTCCTGGAGCGAGAGTGTGGAGGTCTTTCCATCACGCAGGTTTTTTATGCTGCGCAGAATGGCTTTGCGTATCCACTCAATCGAATATAGCACAAATGTGTTCATTCCCAACCCCATCCACATCCAGATGGAGAGAGGGGTGTGTTTGAATATTTTTGCAAGGAAAGGAATCTGAATAATACTCACAATCCCTGCTAACTCGATCAGAATACCGATCCACAGATATTTGTTGCTCAGCCATCCCAGGTTTGTGCTGCGTGTATGGTCTGAACGGCATGCCAGGGCATTCCCAACCTGGGAGGTAACAACCCCGGCGTGATAAACTGTGGCTGCCAAAATCATGGCCTGCTCAAACGTCAGTGATAATCTGAAATCAACCAGCCCGGCCAGTGGCGCCAGAAATGGCAATCCAATTTCATAAGTGTGATGCGAGAGAATGAAAATGGAGAGAAAACCGGTAAAGCATAAAGCCGTTTCAATCATCCCAAGCCAAAACGCACGGGATAATAAGCTACGGTCTAGCAACGGCTGATTGCGCGGTCGCGGTGGATGTTTCATTACGTCAGGTTCGGGTCTCTCCATTCCCAGCGCGAGAGCCGGGAACAGGTCCGTGCCAAGATCAATGGCAAGAATTTGCCGTACACTCAACGCCAGCGGTATGAGCGGGAAACTCGCCTTGACGATAAAAGGCATCAATTCAGGGATGTTGCTCGAAAAAATATAGGTGATGAACTTGCGGATATTATCGTATACGCCGCGTCCCTCTTCGATCGCGGTCGTGATTGCGCCAAAGTCATCCTGTGTCAAAATAATGTCTGCGGCTTCCTTGGCCACATCTGTGCCCACTATCCCCATGGAAATACCGATATCTGCTTTGCGAAGGGCCGGCGCGTCGTTCACGCCATCGCCTGTCACGGCTACCACTTCGCCCCGCTGTTGGAATGCGGAGACGAGTCTCATCTTATGTTCGGGAGCCATACGTGCAAATAATACTTCTTTATCAAGTAGTTCCTGCAAGGCAACATCCGATAATTCATCCAATTCTGCGCCCGTCAAGATGATGGGGTTCTTTGTAGTCAACATGCCCACACGCCGCGCCAGCGACTCGGCAGTCAATCCATAATCGCCGGTGATCATGACAATCCGAATATTGGCTTCGCGGCATGTCTGGACCGCTTTTTCAACCTGGGGCCTGGGTGGGTCCATCATCGCCATCAAGCCCAGGAAGGTTAGATCCTGTTCGATACTCTCAGCCGTATAAGCCCCTGTGCGCCGCGGCAGGTCACGCCGTGCCAGCGCCAGCACGCGCAACGCACCCCGCGCGTAATCATCATTGACATCCAGAATTTCGGCCCGCAATTGATTTGTGAGAGGCACAACCTCTCCATGCACAAGGATGCGCGTGCATAGCTGCAACACCTCACGCGGCGCACCTTTGACAAATGCAATCTCGCGGTTGACCTCGCGATGAATGGTTGTCATCCGCTTGCGGCGTGCATCGAAGGGGAGTTCATGAATACGCGGCAGGATTCGATTGACCGCCTCCTCGAATATTCCCTCTTTCATTGCCGCGACCTTCAACGCGGCTTCCGTCTGATCGCCAAGGCTTGTCCAGCCAGGGTGTTCCAGGGAAGGCAGATTGATGCGCGCGTTGTTGCAGGATGACGCCACCTCCAGCAAACTCAGCAAATCCTTTTCCCAAATCTGTCCGTTCGGGTCTGGCGAAAAAGCTCCCTCAGGCTGATACCCAACCCCTGAAACTTTGAGGCGGTGACGCGCCACCCAGATATCGCGGACCGTCATTTGATTTTGAGTCAATGTGCCACTTTTATCGGTGCAGATCACTGACACTTGACCCAGTTTTTCCACCGTCGAAAGTTTTTTCGCGAGCACACCTCTTTGCGCAAGGCGTTGAACAGCAACCGCTAAAGAAAGCGTGAGTGTCGCGATGAGACCCTCTGGTATCACCGCGACCATGATGCCCAACGCGAGCAAAGTTACTTCCTTGACGGGAAACCCCATGGAGAAATAACCGACTGTCACCACAATCGCGCCAATTCCTAAAGCGATCCAGGCGGTGATCTTACTCAGGTGATTGAGTTCCTTTTGAAACGGAGTTGGCTCCTCGACGATGGATTGGGTCAGGTGGGCAATCCGTCCGAACTGGGTGGACATTCCGGTTACGGCAACAACCGCTCGTCCGGTTCCAGAAGCGATGGATGTTCCGGCAAAGATCAGGTTCGGCTGATCCAGTTCGCTAATTCCGGCTTGATGAGAGGGGTCTGCCGTTTTGCGCGCTGGGATCGCCTCGCCAGTCAACGTCGCGTTATTGGTCCGCAATCCATATTCCTCGATGACCCGCGCGTCGGCCGAAATATTATCCCCTTCTGCCAGTACCAGAATATCCCCGGGAACCACATTACTGGATGGGATATAACTTTCAACGCCTTCACGAACCACATGGGTAAAGGATGGCAAAATCGCGCGCAATTTCTCGATGGCTTGCTCGGCGCGATGTTCACGCCAGAAGGAAAAACCTGTGTTGACTATGATGATGCTCCAGATAATCAAAGCCAGCACCAACTCCCGTTGCAACAACCCAGCCAGCCCTACGATCAGCAAAACCAAGGCGGGTGGACGCACGAACTCCTGAAGAAGTTTTTCCCAGAGGGGTGTCTTCTTATGTTTCGAAAGGATATTCTGCCCATAAAGCGAGAGGCGCGCTTCAGCCTCCGCGTTAGAGAGTCCGTTTAGAGATGTCTCGAGCGCTTCACAAACTTCTGGAACGCGCAGGCTATAGATCGGAGTGGTGCTCATAAGATCAAATCATTAAGGTGTAGGAGATGAAATCTCCCGTGCTCAGTTCAGTCTTCTTCACGGCTGGCGGTTTCTTTGGGCGCGCCACCAAGTTTCGGTTCCGGATGATCGAGATACTGTTCAAGCAACGATGGCGCCTCAGGATGATCCACATGCAGAGCGTGATCATAGTCGCCTGCAAAAGCAGGTTGTGCATATCGAATGGGGCGGCGAACTCCAAATAGTTCAAAGAAGCGAGCGATAGCAACCAGAACGGAATAACGATATTCCTGCATTCGGAGGGATTGCCACTCGACGATGGATGCCATTGCACCCTGGACCCGCGCCTTTTCGCGCACGATGCGGTGGATTTGCACTGGTTCGCGGAAACCAGCCGGAGACACAAGAACTATATTGGCAATCAACACCAAAATGCTGAAGGAGATCAAAACGACCCAGCCGCCTTCCTGCCATTTGCCCACGATCTGACCGATGAAGACGATGCCCGAGAGCACGCCCGCAAATCCAGCTGCGGCGCTTCCCCAAGCACGCTTCCTGCCGGTGAAATGTTCCAGGATATGTTTGCGGACGGCGAAGCCCATCGCCATGATCGGCATAAAGACGCCGATGCCATAATAAGGCACACCTGCTGATGTGTTTCCACGAATAATGAATGTGATGATGATGACTACAACAAAGGCAATTGTCACGGAACGGGTAAATGTACCGCGCTTGTCACGATAGACAATGATTTCTGGAATCTCGCCCATTGCCACATCGCGCCATTCGGTGGCTTGCAGGTCTTGAAAAGCAGTCATCGAAGCGGATGCCAGCAAGCCAACCGCTAGGATTTGATAAGCCAAATAAAGGATGTTTCCGCCGGGGATCTGGTCAAAGCCAATGAAAGCTAGGTTGCCCACGAGGGAACGACCCAGAGTCCCATCAAACACATTGAAGTGATACGAGAAATAAGCCAGGAATGCTGTGGTGGTTCCACCATAGAAAAGGAACGATGTCTGTACCATGCGGCCAATGCCCGCCTTGCCACTATAGTATTCCCACAACCCCTGTAGTTTGGGCAACTGTTTCTTGCCCCATTTTACAAGGCCGAAGTCCTCGTTCTTTACGAATTGAATACCATTGGACATGGCTTCCAAACCTGACAGGGCCACCAGACCTTTCATGGAAGCGGTCAACATATGATAAGCTGCCTGCCACAGGTTGGCGTTCTTAAAATGGTCCTCGTAAACCACCGGCGACACACCGCGCGTTTTGGCAAGGACGAGCCCAATTGCCAGCACAATAGTCATCAAAACAAAAACACCCAACATGGTGAAGACTACGGCTGATGATTCGCCGCGTCCGCGAATCGTCAAATACCAGGTGATTGTTACCAACGCGATACCCAGCCCTACATGGACGTACCATCCGATGTTATAGGCATTCAGAATGGAGAGCAATTGGTCAACCCCCGATAAGCTGGAAACAACGATGGTGAAGATGTAATCTTGAAGAAGTACAACAGCTACGATTAGACTCAACCCTGGCGACAGATAACGCATGGAAGCAGTATACGAACCACCACCTTCATTGAATATACCAAGCGAGTACATATACAAAAAGCCAAAAACAGCATTTGCAATGGCGATCACGATCACCGCGATATAGCCGTATTGCTGCAGGTGATAAGGATGTAGCGCGCTCATCATTTCGCCGGTGGCATAAAAATATGAGGTGTAATAATCCACACCAAAGAGAGCCATAGCGGCCAACAGACCAATTTGACCTGCGCCATGGATATGAGCATCCTCTTGTTTTTCACGAGGTGCAGCGCGCATAGCAACGATTACAAAAACGATTAAAAGGGCAATGGCAAATAACATAGTGGATACCTAAGTGTGTTATGCAGTCTCAAATGCTTGTTCGAGCAATTCAAGCAAATGAAGCAGATGTTTGCGGGTGGATGGGTCGTAGCGCGTATCCTGGCTGACTTTCATTTCCTCCTGTCGAACGGCGCGCACAACAAAGGCGGGCACGAACATGATTCGTCCCGCGGGAATGACTTCGAAATTCGAGATGTCGATCTTCAATTCCTGGTCATCAAAATAAGGCAGGCTGAGACGAAGTCCACGGTTCAGACTGCCAGCGGCGGAACGTTCCCTGATTCGTTCAATGATTTCCTTTACCTGGTAACTTGCCAGCGCGCGGCCCTGATTGACTAATTGTCCCAACATGCCATATCGTTTTTGGGCATATTCTTTATCGGCAGAAATATAAGGAGCAAGCGCGATGGCGAGAAACAACACTTCCATGAATCTCTGCATCGATTTGATGTGCGCGTTCGCCTCATCCACGGACTTGACAAGCATCTGCCCATTCCTGTCGAAGGCCACCCACTGTGGCAGAAAAAATTTGCGGGCGTACGGTACAAAAGGAACAAGCAAATCGCCGCGCCCCGCTTCGCTTTTGCCCTCTTCTGCAATCGCATCTGTCGCGGCTGTGATCGCGGATTCAGGCTCCATCTCATCGTTCTCAGGAATCGAAGGAATTGTTTCCTCCTCATCCGCGAGCCTATAGGCCACATTCCGTCCGGCAGGGAGCATTTGATAAACCATATGCATGACCGTGGCATGTCGCAACAAACTCGCTGCAACAGATACCGCCCGGTCAGGCGATTGCTCCAGTTCGGTGAATACGTGTCGCAGTTCCCTGTAGAGTTCCATCTTGCGGAAGCGGTTCATGAAACTTCCGACGGAACGTGTACGTTGATTTTGCGGGATGGTCACGAGCGCAGGCTGGTCGACATTTTCCAATGTGCAAACCACGCGGTCCGGGAGTGAAAAACCAACCTGTGAATCGCCATCAACGATTGCCTCAGCAATCCGTTTTCCCTGTGTTTCCAGAAAACGCTGGATGATCGCAGGCTGTGCGGAAAATAAAGATTGTTGACGAGCGTAATCTTCCGTCAGTCGCTCTGATAAAAATCTTGGGTTTGTTTCTGACATTCTTAACCTTTTCGGAATTGTTTAAAGAAATGATTGCAAAACTGTTCAGGACAAAGATGACATCGTTGGTACGCTCATGAGACAGCTTCTAGGCGCGGTGCAACGTGGTTAGTCAGGAGCAATATGAAGGCAACATTGAATTCTCCAAAAACTGCGATGGAAATGGATTAACTGAACAGACTATTCCAACCCCAAATCAGCCAGATCTCACCGATTACTGAAAATATAAGTAAGGTTGTTTGTGCCCAGTCCTGTGGCAGGGATGTAATTCGGACTTGCAGGAGGCAAGAGCCAATGATGATCCCAATCGAGCCTACCCATGTCATGATTTGTGAAAACCAATTTGAGCGTGAAAAACGTTGAGAGGCTAAACCAGAAAGAACATAGATAGGCGCTTTTAGGTTCGACTGAAGGATTTGGCTCAAGGGTCTGTGCAAAAGCCCGGCGCGTTGTTCGGCAAAACAGACGATCATATCGCCTTCCTGCACTTCGGACCTTACGGTATTCACCCAATTTGACCCTATCTCGACTCGCGCTTCCACGCATAATTTGCCATCCTGTATCATGGCAGACATGGTGATCAGTTGCCTGCGAAGACTGGATTCCTGTGCTTCATCCGTAGATAGACTGAGGAGCAGGATTTGGTATCCAAAAGCATTGGCCAGTTTCCAAATACGGTGTGTCACAGCCGCGTAATCTGCATCAGCAGGAACAAGGACGATTAAACGGCGGGCAGATTCAAGATCCGCATAAGCGTCGTTGGAATATGTCAAAGATACTGGGCTTGTGTCAAGTTTGATCATCATGTCACCTCGCAAGTGATTACATCCTAACAAGCTGGCATAAAACGGTGACAAAGAAAACAATCGATTGCATAAAGAACAAATAAAAATCGCCTCGTTTTGAGGCGATTAAGAAAAACGTCACTAGAGATGTAGTGACGAATATTATGCCGATTATCTTGAGTCCGCGTTATTCATCCGTGATAAACCGATATCCGATCCCGGGTTCGGTGAGAATATATTGGGGGCGCTCATGATCGACCTCGAGCTTCTTACGCAATTGTCGCATGTAGACGCGTAAATATTCGGTGTGATCAGCATCCTCTGGTCCCCATACATGCGTGAGAATGCTTTGATGGGTCAGCACGCGTCCAGGTTGGCAGCCAGACATAACCAGCCTTGACCACTTCACTTTTTCCACCCTTCTATTTCGCCGCTATCCAACGACGATTAACTGTATATAGATAACTTCTTAGTATTCACCATCTTTTTCATGCACGTGATAAGCCACATTGGTGATAACAATACCGTGTTGATTCATAAGCTG
>Ga0065704_10070507_pt1 | contig 22172 bp, 18 predicted proteins | sample SwiRhicommuniRL2_FD_59091 | JGI IMG/M metagenome (GOLD analysis project Ga0065704, IMG submission 59091) | Switchgrass rhizosphere bacterial communities from Rose Lake, Michigan, USA - RL2 v2 (version 2) | ecosystem: Host-associated > Plants > Roots > Rhizosphere > Soil | place: East Lansing, MI | reverse complement strand
GGCGCCAAGGCATCCATGGGAAACGCGGCCGCAACGCCACCAAGTGCCATCGCCAATTCGGCCTTTGCCACGTCAGGACATCCCGAATGCCTCACTGCCGGAACCTGCAGGCTGGGCGCAATCGACAAGCGTTGGGGGGTTATTCGAGGTGCCCTGAAGTCGCTCCCACTAGGGTCGCGTGGCGAGCCGGTTGGGTGCACTGCGGGAGGGAGTTCCGTCCCGACTGCTACCGAGGCGGGATAGCTCGATGGCTTCGTTCGTCGCGGCTGAAGCCGCTCCTACAGGGACGTGCGGCGAGCTGGCTGGGTGCGCTGTCGGAGGGGCTTCAGCCCCGACTGGGTCCGAAGCCGCCAGGCCCGCCGCTCGGTCGGCCGCGGTCGGCGTCGCTCGCAACGCGCATTGCCGCATCGCGCAGCCAACGCGTGTCCTGCCGCCGGCATGTCGGGACGCGCATCGGACAATGCCGCGCGCCTGCCGCCAAGCCTTGCTGCCACTGCCGCTTAACCCCTCGGCTGCTAGACTGCGCGTCTTTCCCCACCGCAGTACCGCAAGCATGCAACTGAGCCTGTTGAAGACCAAGATCCACCGCGCCACCGTCACCCATTCGGAACTCAACTACGAGGGTTCCATCGCCATCGACGGGCTGCTGCTGGACGCCACCGGCATCCGCGAGTTCGAGCAGGTGCATATCTGGGACGTCACCAACGGCGCGCGGTTCAGCACCTACGCGATCCGCGCCGACGAAGGCAGCGGCATCATTTCGCTCAACGGCGGCGCCGCGCGCCACGTGCAGGTCGGCGACCTGATCATCATCGCCGCCTTCGCCGGCATGAGCGAAGAGGAAGCCGCGCGCTTCCAGCCGACCCTGGTCTACGTGGACGGCAACAACACGATTACCCACACCAACCACAGCATCCCGAAGCAGGCCGCATGACACAGTCCACCGGTTTCGACGCACTGCATTCCCACGCCCAGCGCTTGCGCGGGGCGCGCCTTCCCGAACTGCTGGCCGCCGAGCCGGGCCGGGTCGACGACCTGGCGCTGCAGGTCGGACCGCTGTACTTCAACTTCGCCCGGCAGAAATACGACCGCGCCGCGCTCGACGCGTTGCTGGCGCTGGCCGCCGAGCACGACCTGGCCGGCGCCTTCCAGCGCCTGTTCCGCGGCGAGACGGTCAACGTCACCGAAGGCCGCGCCGCGTTGCACACCGCGCTGCGCGGCGACCTCACCGGCGCGCCGGTGGCCAGCCAGGCCCACGCCAGCGCGCGCGACGTGCAGCAGCGCATGCGCGGGCTGATCGACGCATTGGCGCAGACCGAGGTCACCGACATCGTCAGCGTCGGCATCGGCGGCTCCGATCTCGGCCCGCGCCTGGTCGCCGACGCGTTGCGCCCGGCCGACGGTGCGCGCTTCCGCGTGCACTTCGTCTCCAACGTGGACGGCGCGGCGATGCAGCGCACCCTGGCCACGCTCGACCCGGCGCGTACCGCCGGCGTGCTGATCTCCAAGACCTTCGGCACGCAGGAAACCCTGCTCAACGGCCAGATCCTGCGCGACTGGCTGGGCGGCAGCGAGCGCCTGTACGCGGTCAGCGCCAATCCCGAACGCGCCGCCAAGGCCTTCGACATCGCCGCCGGCCGCGTGCTGCCGATGTGGGACTGGGTCGGTGGGCGCTACTCGCTGTGGTCGGCGGTGGGCTTCCCGATCGCGCTGGCGATCGGCGCCGACGCCTTCGAGCAGTTGCTGGACGGCGCCGCGCAGTTCGACGACCACGCACTGAACGCGCCGATCGAGCGCAACGTGGCTGTCCTGCATGGCCTGACCACGCTGTGGAACCGCAACCTGCTCGGCTATGCCACCCAGGCGGTGATGACCTACGACCAGCGCCTGGCGCTGCTGCCGGCCTACCTGCAGCAGTTGGTGATGGAGAGCCTGGGCAAGCGCGTGCGCCTGGACGGCAGCGCGGTCGAGGCCGACACCGTGCCGGTGTGGTGGGGCGGCGCCGGCACCGACGTGCAGCACAGCTTCTTCCAGGCGCTGCACCAGGGCACCAGCATCGTGCCGGCCGACTTCATCGGCTGCATCCGCAACGACGACCCGTACACGGTCAACCACCAGGCGCTGCTGGCCAACCTGCTGGCGCAGACCGAGGCGCTGGCGAACGGGCAGGGCAGCGACGATCCGGCCCGCGACTATCCGGGTGGCCGCCCGAGCACGCTGATCCTGCTCGACGCGCTGACCCCGCAGGCACTGGGCGCGCTGATCGCGATGTACGAGCACAGCGTCTACGTGCAGTCGGTGGTCTGGGGCATCAACGCCTTCGACCAGTTCGGCGTGGAACTGGGCAAGCAACTTGCCAGCCAGTTGCTGCCGGCGCTGCAGGGCGAAACCACCGAGGTCGCCGACCCGGTGACGCGCGCGGTACTGGCGCGGCTGCGCGGCTGAGTAAACACGATCAGTCGTCATGCGACGGGGCCTGCGGGCCCCGTTCTTTCTTGCCGCGCGCGACGCTTCCGTATCGTGAGCGGACAGACCTCTGTGGGAGCGACTGCAGGGCGTCTCTCATGACTTCAGTTCGGAAGCTGCACGCTGTGCGCGTCGTTTTCCTGTCGCGGCTGAAGCCGCTCCTACAGGGGCACGGCGCGCATGCTGTAGGAGCGGCTTCAGCCGCGACAGGAGGGCGAAGTGACCATGCTGCCAAGGCATCCATGGGAAACGCGGCCGCAACGCCACCGAATCCCATCGCCAACGCGCCTTTGCCACGTCGTGGCATCTCGAACGCCTCGATGCCGGAACCCGCGGGCTGGGTGCCTCGGCGGCTCGCAAGTGCATCCACAGGCTTGTTTGGGGGATTAGAGGTGCCCTGCAGTCGCGACGAGCGGAAATGGGCGCTGTCTCGTCGACTGGATCGGTGCCAGACGCTGCGTCGCTTGACGCCGCGCACTGCCCACAGAGAGAGCGCCATCGCCGCGGCAGAGTTGCGCAGTTGTCCGGCAGGGCAGTGTTGCGGCGCAACAAGCGTGTTTTCCGGCGCGAACATGGTGATGGCTTGCGATGCTGCGATCGCGTGGCGCGCCGGCCTTGCTGGTATTCCATTGCTATAGCGCAATCCAATATCCGTAGCGGGGCCGGGCATACCTCGCGACGTTGTTGACAGCATCGGGGCGAGTAATGAAGCGTAGGCGCCGGTCGCGCGTTTCGGGAGGGAGTGCGGCCTTCGTGTGTCGCGCATTCGTTCCTGGGAGGGAAGCTCTTGCAAAAGCAGTCTGCTGGCGTGTCCGCGCCGATCCGTAACGCGCTGGCCACCGCGGCCGCACTGGGCCTGTTGGCGTTGGCCGCGGCCGGCCCCGGCCAATCCGCACCGGCCGCCGCCACCGCCACGCCGCCGGCCATCCATCCGCAGCTGTGGCCGTCGCCGGCCTGGCCGCTGGCCGAGGATCCCGCGCTCGAAGCGCGCATCACCAAGCTGATGGCGCAGATGACGGTGGAGCAGAAGGTCGGGCAGACCGTGCAGGGCGACATCGCCAGCATGACCCCGGACGACGTGCGCAAGTACCACATTGGCTCGGTGCTGGCCGGCGGCAATTCCGATCCAGGCGGCAAGTACGACGCCAGCCCGGCGCAGTGGCTGGCGCTGGCCGACGCCTACTACGAGGCCTCGATGGAGAAGGGCAAGGCGGGCCCGGCGATTCCGATCATCTTCGGCATCGACGCGGTGCACGGGCAGAGCAACATCGTCGGCGCCACGCTGTTCCCGCACAACATCGGCCTGGGCGCCACGCGCAATCCGGACTTGATGCGCAAGATCGGCGCGGTCACCGCCGCCGAGACCCGCACCACCGGCATGGAGTGGACGTTCGCGCCGACCGTGGCGGTGCCGCAGGACGATCGCTGGGGCCGCACCTACGAGGGCTATTCCGAGTCGCCCGAGGTGGTCGCCAGCTTCGCCGGCAAGGTGGTCGAGGGGTTGCAGGGCATCCCCGGGCAGCCCGGTTTCCTCGACGGCTCGCACGTGATCGCCTCGGTCAAGCATTTCCTCGGCGACGGCGGCACCACCGACGGCAAGGACCAGGGCGACACCCGGGTCAGCGAGCAGCAATTGCGCGACATCCATGGCGCGGGCTATCCGCCGGCGATCGCGGCCGGCGCGCAGACGGTGATGGCCTCGTTCAACAGCTTCAACGGGGTCAAGATGCACGGCAACACGCCGATGCTGACCGACGTGCTGAAGGGGCAGATGCATTTCGGCGGCTTCGTGGTCGGCGACTGGAACGGGCATGCGCAGGTGCCCGGCTGCACCAAGGACGACTGCCCGGCGTCGTTCGTCGCCGGCGTGGACATGCTGATGGCGCCGGATAGCTGGAAGGGCGTGTACGAGAACGCGCTGAAGGCGGTCAAGTCGGGCGAGATCCCGATGGCGCGGCTGGACGATGCGGTGCGGCGGATCCTGCGGGTGAAGCTGCGCCTGGGCCTGTTCGAGGCGGGCAAGCCGTCGCAGCGTCCGCTCGGCGGCAAGTTCGAACTGCTCGGCGCGCCGGAGCACCGCGCGGTGGCGCGGCAGGCGGTGCGCGAGTCGTTGGTGCTGCTGAAGAACCAGAAGCAGCTGCTGCCGCTGAAGCCGCAGAGCAAGGTGCTGGTGGCCGGCGACGGCGCCAACGACATGGGCAAGCAATCCGGCGGCTGGACCCTGAACTGGCAGGGCACCGGCACCAAGCGCGCCGACTATCCGAACGGCAACACGATCTGGGAAGGGCTGCAGCAGCAGGTGCAGGCCGCCGGCGGCAAGGCCGAACTGGCGATCGACGGCAAGTACCGGGACAAGCCCGACGTGGCGGTGGTGGTGTTCGGCGAGAACCCGTACGCCGAGTTCCAGGGCGACATCGCCACGCTGCTGTACAAGCCCGGCGACGACAGCGATCTGCAACTGATCAAGCGGCTCAAGGCCGACGGCATCCCGGTGGTGGCGGTGTTCCTGAGCGGACGGCCGCTGTGGGTGAACCGCGAGATCAATGCCGCCGACGCCTTCGTCGCCGCCTGGTTGCCCGGTTCCGAGGGCGGCGGCGTGGCCGACGTGCTGTTGCGCAAGCCCGACGGCGGCATCCAGTACGACTTCCACGGCAAGCTCAGCTTCTCCTGGCCGCGCAGCGCGACCCAGTACGCCAACAACGTCGGGCAGAAGAACTACAACCCGCAGTTCGCGTTCGGCTACGGCCTCACCTACGCCGACAAGGGCGACGTGAACCGGCTGTCGGAGGTGTCCGGGGTCTCCGGCGCGCAGGCGGTGGGCGGGGTGTACTTCGAGCGCGGCAAGCCGGCGCCGGGCATCAACCTGATCCTGCAGGGCGCCAGCCAGGCCAACCTGCCGGCGGCGACGATGCCGGCGGCGCTGGCCGACGGCGCGCTGAAGGTCACCGCGATCGACCACAAGGCGCAGGAGGATGCGCGCCGCTTCGCGTGGTCGGGCAAGGGCAAGGCCGGCATGGCGCTGGTGCTGCCCAAGCCGCTGGACGTCTCGCGCGAGAGCAACGGCGACGTGCAGTTGATCCTGACCCTGAAGGTGGACGCGGCGCCGAGCGGCGCTGCGCGCATCGGCGTGGGCTGCGGCGCGGGCTGCGCGGCGCAGGTCGACCTGGACAAGGCGCTCGCGGCGCTGCCCAAGGGCGAATGGCGCACGCTGGGAGTGCCGCTGAAGTGCTTCAGCGTCGCCGGCGCGGACGTGTCCAAGCTGGAGCGGCTGCCGGTGATCGAGAGCGACGGCGCGCTGGACCTGTCGGTGTCGCGGATCGCGCTGGGACCGAGCAACGACGCGCAGAGCGTGGTCGACTGCGCGGTGCGCTGAGCCGCGCGTCAGGACGCAGCGGCGACGGCGCCGTGCGGTGCGGCGACGCGGTAGGCATCGTGCGCACGGCGACACGCGGGAAGGCGTGCTGTGGCTAGGGCATCTGGCGCGGCGCGCTCGCAGTGCGGCGAGCGGATATGGCGGCGAGCCGTGCGCCGGGGCGCTACGCACGCATCGAAGCACAGCGCTAAAGGCTGCCGGAACGCCTCACCAGGAAATCGGCGCGGCATCCGGCCGGTTGCATTCGTCGGCACGCGTCTGGACGCGCGGCCAGCAATAGCCGGCAAGCCGGTCGGCGCCGATGCTTCCCGATGGGCTGCGTGCCTCGGCAGACAGTTGGTCCTCTCGCCCGATGCAGGTCGGTGCGAAGCGAACACAAGCAAGCCTGTCCGGCGGGACGGGTTCATCGCGACACAGGCGAACGGGCCGCGGCCCGCGGGAGAAGTGCAGTGGGTCTGGCGACGTTGGATGTGGCGATCGTATTGGTCTACCTGGCGGGCATCTTCGTGCTCGCGCAATGGGTGTCGCGGGAGAAGGCAGGGCACAGCAAGAGCGCCGAGGACTACTTCCTGGCCGGCAAGACGCTGCCGTGGTGGGCGATCGGCGCCTCGCTGATCGCGGCCAACATCTCCGCCGAGCAGATCATCGGCATGGCCGGCTCCGGCTATGCGATCGGCCTGGCGATCGCCTCCTACGAGTGGATGGCGGCGCTGACCCTGCTGATCGTCGGCAAGTTCTTCCTGCCGATCTTCCTGCGCAACGGCATCTACACCATGCCGCAGTTCCTGGAGCAGCGCTACGGCAAGTGGATCCGCACGTTGATGGCCGTGTTCTGGCTGCTGCTGTACGTGTTCGTGAACCTGACCTCGATCCTGTGGCTGGGCTCGATCGCGGTCAGCCAGGTCACCGGCATGGACCAGACCCTGGCGCTGGCGCTGATCGGCGTGTTCGCGCTGGTCTACCAGTTGTACGGCGGGCTCAAGGCGGTGGCGCTGACCGACATCGTGCAGGTCACCCTGCTGGTGCTGGGCGGGTTGCTGGTGGCGGGGCTGACGCTGTCGCGCATCGGCGATGGCGCCGGCGTGCTGGCCGGCTTCAAGCACCTGTGGAATGCGCACCCCGAGCACTTCCACATGATCCTGAGCAAGGACAACCCGTTCTACAAGGACCTGCCGGGCCTGAGCGTGCTGCTGGGCGGGCTGTGGGTGATGAACATCAGCTACTGGGGTTTCAACCAGTACATCATCCAGCGCGCGCTCGCCGCCAAGGATCTGGGCGAGGCGCAGAAGGGCATCGTGTTCGCCGCGTTCCTGAAGCTGCTGATGCCGGTGGTGATCGTGGTGCCGGGCATCGCCGCGGTGGTGCTGGCGCCGGGCCTGGCCAAATCCGACCAGGCGTATCCGACCATGATGCAGCTGTTGCCGACCGGCATTCTCGGGCTGGTGTTCGCGGCGCTGGTGGCCGCGATCGTGGCCTCGCTGGCGTCGAAGATCAATTCGGTGGCGACGATCTTCACCCTGGACTTCTACGCCAAGTTCCGTCCGCGGACCGAGCAGAAGCAACTGGTGCGGGTCGGCCGCATCGCCGCGGTGCTGTCGGTGCTGGTCGGGATCCTGACCGCGCGGCCGTTGCTCGGCAATTTCGACCAGGGCTTCCAGTTCATCCAGGAATTCACCGGCTTCTTCACCCCGGGCGTGGTGGTGATCTTCATGCTCGGCCTGTTCTGGAAGCGCGCCAACGAGGCCGGCGCGCTGACCGCGGCGATCGGGTCGGTGGTGCTGTCGTTCGCGCTCAAGTTCGCCTGGCCAGAACTGCCGTTCATGGACCGCATCGGCGTGGTGTTCCTGGTGGCGCTGGTGCTGGCGGTGGTGGTGTCGCTGCTGACCCCGGCCCGGCAGGCGCACGACCTGATCCGCACCGACGATGTGGCCTACGGCACCTCGCTCGGCTTCAAGCTCGGCGCGGCCGGGGTGATCGCGATCCTGGTCGCGCTGTACACGGTGTTCTGGTGAGGCGCCCGCGGCGCTCGCCGTGAGGCGATCGCCGCATCACTTGCGGACGCGTCGGCGCGCGCCGGTCAGGCGCCGCGCCCTGGTGCGGCCAGCCAGGTTTCCAGCACCGCGGCCGGCATCGGCCGCGCGATCCAATACCCCTGGCCTTCGTCGCAGCCCCAGTCGCGCAGCATCGCGTAGATCTCCTCGGTCTCGATGCCTTCGGCCACCACCTGCTGGCCGAAATCGTGGCCGAGCCGGATCATCGACGGCACGATCATGCAGTCGGTGCGGCTGCCCGGCAGCGAGCGGATGAACGACTGGTCGATCTTCAGCGCGTTGGCCGGAATGCGCTTGAGGTAGCTGAGGTTGCTGTAGCCGGTGCCGAAATCGTCGATGGCGATCTTCACCCCCAGCGCGCTGATCTCCTGCAACTGCTCGGCCACGCGTTGCGGATGCCGGATCATCGCGCTCTCGGTGAACTCGATCTCGATGCGGCCCGGCTCCAGCGCGTGCCGCGCCAGCAAGCCGCGCAGGGTGGCGATGAAGTCGTCCTGCTCCAGGTCCACCGCCGAGACGTTCAACGAGACGCTGAAACGGTGTCCCTGCCGCTGCCAGGCCGCGGCCTGGGCGATGCCGGCCTGCAGCACCCAGGCGGTGACCCGGCTCATCAGCGCGGTCTTTTCCGCCAGCGGAATGAACTCGTTGGGCGCGACCGCGCCGAGCAGCGGGTGCTGCCAGCGCAACAGCGCTTCCACGCCGACGCAGGCGCCGCTGTGCAGGCTGACCCGCGGCTGGTAGTGCAGGCTCAGCTGATCGCGCGCGCCCAGCGCTTCGGGCAGCGCGGCCAGGATGCGGAAGGCGTTGCGCTGGCTGGCGTCGTGGCCGCGTTCGTACAGGCTCCACGGCAGGCCGCGCTGGCGCGCCATGTCCACCGCGGTGGTCAGCGAGCGCAGCGTGTGATTGGCGCTCAGCGCGCCGTCCAGGCGCACCGCGCCGATCGACGGCGTCGCCGCGTGCGGAATGCCCTGGTGCTCGATCGCCTCGGCGAAGGCGCCGCACACCTGCGCGCAGCGCTGCGCCAGTTGCGCCGGATCGTGGCCGTCCACGACGAAGGCGAAGCTGGTGGTGTCGATGCGGTATGCCGGGCGCCCGTCCAGCGCCGCCAGCAGGCGGTCGCGCGCGGCCAGCAGATAGCCCTCGGCGTATTCCCAGCCCAGCGCCTTGACCATGTCGCGAAAGTAGTCGGCGCCGCACACGTCGATGGCCACGCCGGTGTCGTGCTGGTCCTTGCTCTGCAGCGACAGCCACATGGTCAGGTCTTCGTTGAAACGGCTGCGGTTGGGCAGGCCGGTCAAGGCGTCGACGAAACCGGTGTTGCGCAGGGTCTCGATCCGCAACAGCAGCAGATCGCGCAGCTCCTCCAGGGTGGCGCGCGACGCCGCGTCGAACACGTGGCGCGGTTCGCTGTCGATCACGCACAAGGTGCCCAGGCCAGTGCCGTCGGCCAGGATCAGCGGCGCGCCGGCGTAGAAGCGGATGAAGGGCGGCCCAGTCACCAGCGGGTTGTCGCGGAAGCGCGGATCCTGCCGTGCGTCGGCCACCACCAGCAGTTCGGGGTTGTGGATCGCATGCGCGCAGAACGCCTGGCTGCGCGGCGTCTGCGGCGCGGCCAGGCCGACCCGCGACTTGAACCATTGCCGCTGTTCGTCGATCAGCGACACCAGCGCGATCGGCGTGCGCAGGCTGCGCGCGGCCAACTGGGTGATCAGGTCGAAGGCGCGGTCGGCTGGCGTGTCGAGCAGGCACAGCTGACGCAGGGTGGCCAGCCGCTTGGATTCGTCGGGTGGCGTCGGAAGAGGGCGGGACGTCATGCCTTGTTAGCGGCGCGCGCGCCATCGACTTGAATCAATCAGCGCCCTGCGACGTAGACGGACGTGACGCGATTCGTGGCGTGAAGGTCGCGTGATGAAGTGCGATGGCGGTAGCTGTCGTCAGGCCGCTAGCGTGGCGGTTCGCGCTGCGGGCTGGGGCGCTTGGCCAACTTGCGCTGCAGCGAGCGCCGGTGCATGCCGAGCAGGCGCGCCGCCGCCGAGACGTTGCCGCCGGTCTCGTGCATGGCCTGCTGGATGTGTTCCCACTGCAGGCGGCTGAGCGGGGTCATCGCGTCCGGCACGTCGGCGCCGTCGTCGTCCTCGGCCTCCTCCGCCTCCAGGCTCAGCGCGCGCAGGATCATCGGCACCGTGGCCGGCTTGGGCAGGTAGTCGTCGGCGCCGAGCTTGATCGCCTCCACCGCGGTGGCGATGCTGGCGTAGCCGGTGACCAGCAGGATGCGCATGTCGGCGCGGATCGCGCGCAGCGGCTGGATCAGCGCCAGCCCGGATTCGTCGCCGAGCTTGAGGTCGATCAGCGCGTAGTCCGGCGGCGTGGCGGTGGCCAGCGCCAGCGCCGCCGCGCCGCTGTCGGCGGTTTGCGTCTCCAATCCGCGCCGGGCGAGGGTGCGCTGCAGGGTGCGCAGGTACAGCGGATCGTCGTCGACCAGCAGGCCCAGCGGGGTGTCGGTGTTCATGCGGAGGTCTCCAGGGCGAGCAGCGGCAGGCGGAAGCCGACCCGCGCGCCGTGGCCGGGCGCGGGCTGGGTCCACAGTTCGCCGCCCAGGCGTTCGATGGTCGCATGCGACAGCGCCAGGCCTACGCCCATGCTGTCGGGCTTGCCGCTGCGGAACAGGGTGGCCGGCAACGCGACCTGGTTGGCGTCGAAGCCGCCGCCGTAGTCGCGCACCTCGCCGATCAGTTCGCTGCCGGTGACCCGCACGTTCAGGTCCACCTGGGGGTGGCCGGCGCGCTCGCCGGCATCGGCGGCGTTGTTCAGCAGTACCTGCAACAGGTGCCCGATCGCGCTTTCCAGACGCAGTTGCAGCGGCGCGTCGTCGTTGCGGCGCAACTGCACCGTCGGCCGCACCAGTTGCCACTGGTGCAGCACGTGCGCCAGCGACACCGTGCCGCCGCCGGCGCGCTGCGCCGGCGCGGCCAGCGCCAGCACCCGCTCGCGGCACTGCACCAGCAGTTCGCGCAGGGTGTCCAGGTCCTCGCGCAGGTCCGGTTGGGTGCTCTGTTCGGCGATGTCGTCGGTGAGCAGGGTCATCGTCGCCAGCGGCGTGTTCAGTTCGTGCGCCACCGACGCGGCGTGGGTGGCGAGGGCGACGATGCCCTCGTTGCGGGTGAAGCGCTCGCGCAGCAGCGCCAGTTCGCGCTCGCGCTCGCGCATGGCCATCGCCAGGCGGGTCGAGAACACCACCACCACCACGGTGGAGAGCAGGAAGTTGGCGGCCATGCCCCAACGCTGCAGGTCCAGCGCCTGGTAGGGGCCGGGTGGCAGCGGCAGGCCGAACACCGCGCTGACCGTGTAGCCGGCCACGCAGGCCAGCGCCACCGCCAGCGCCCAGCGCAGCGGCAGGGCCAGTACCGCCAGCGCGATCAGCACCAGGAACAGCGAGCCGAAGGCGTTGCCGATGCCGCCGCTCCAGCCGACCATCCAGGTCAGCACGGTCACGTCGACCAGGATGTGGCCGAAGGCGGTGGCCGGCGCGGCGGTGTCGGCGTGGCGCAGGCGTAACTGCGCGTAGAGGTTGAACAGGGCCAGCGCGGCCACCCCGGACCACAGCGGCGCCTGCGGCAGCGGCAGCCGCATCGCCCAGGTCGCCACCAGGATCGTCGCCGCCTGGCCGGCGGTGGCCAGCCAGCGCAGGCTGCACAGGGTGCGCAGGAACGAGGCGTCGGTGGAAGTCATGGCGCGCATCGTATGCGTTGGCGCCGGCGGCTGTCTGCGACAAACCGTCGCAGTGCCGGCGGCATGGCTGAACCGCGCGCGGCGGGGAGTGGGGCGGGACCGCCACTCACGCTAAAATGCGCGCATGTACGATGCCGTCAGCCGACCCACTCCCCCCACCGACGCGGCGCCCTGGGCGCGCCGTCCCACCCAGCCGGTCCGCATCGGGGGCGTGGTCGTGGGCGGCGGCAGCCCGGTGGTGGTGCAGTCGATGACCAACACCGACACCGCCGACGTCGCCTCCTCGGTCAAGCAGGTGGCCGAGCTGTGGCGCGCCGGTTCGGAGATGGTGCGGCTGACCGTCAACAACGCCGAGTCGGCCGCGGCGATTCCGCGCATCGTCGACAAGCTGCGGATGATGGGCATCGAGGTGCCGCTGATCGGCGACTTCCACTACAACGGCCACCAGCTGCTGACCGCCGAGCCGGCCTGCGCGCAGGCGCTGGCCAAGTACCGGATCAACCCCGGCAACGTCGGCTTCGGCAAGAAGAAGGACACCCAGTTCGCGCAACTGATCGAATTCGCGCTGAAGTACGACAAGCCGGTGCGCATCGGCGCCAACTGGGGCTCGCTGGACCAGGCCCTGGCGGCGCAGCTGATGGACGAGAACTCGCGGCGCGAGGTGCCGTGGGACGCCGGCCGGGTGCTGCGCGAGGCGCTGATCCGCTCGGCGCTGGACTCGGCCGAGCGCGCGGTGGAACTGGGCCTGGGCCGCGACCGCATCGTGCTCAGCTGCAAGGTCAGCGGCGTGCAGGAACTGATCGCGGTGTACCGCGATCTGGCGCAGCGCTCGGACTTCGCCCTGCACCTGGGCCTGACCGAGGCCGGCATCGGCAGCAAGGGCATCGTCGCCTCCAGCGCGGCGCTGGCGGTGCTGCTGCAGGAAGGCATCGGCGACACCATCCGCATCTCGCTGACCCCCGAGCCGGGGCAGTCGCGCACGCAGGAGGTGATCGTCGCCCAGGAACTGCTGCAGACCACCGGCCAGCGCGCCTTCACCCCGCTGGTCACGGCCTGCCCGGGCTGCGGCCGCACCACCTCCGAGTTCTTCCAGGAACTGGCCAAGGTGGTGCAGAACCATGTCCGCGAACGCATGCCGGAGTGGAAGGTGACCCATCCCGGCGCCGAGAGCATGACCCTGGCGGTGATGGGCTGCGTGGTCAACGGCCCGGGCGAATCGCGCCACGCCAACATCGGCATCTCGCTGCCGGGCACCGGCGAGGCGCCGGCCGCGCCGGTGTTCGTCGACGGCGAGAAGAAAGTGACCCTGCGTGGCGAGAACATCGCCCAGGAGTTCGTGGCGCTGATCGACGATTACGTCGAAACCACGTATGTCCGTCGCGCCGGGTGAGGCCCCGCCCGAGCGCGCCGCCGGCGTGCGCCATTGGCTGGGCCGCAACGCCTGGCGCATCGGGCTGCTGTTCGCCGGCGTGCTGCTGCCGCTGGGCGTGTTCGTGACCTTGGCCGACGAGGTGCACGAACTGGAGAACCTCTACTTCGACGAGCCGCTGCTGTGGAGCCTGCGCGGCCTGACCTCGCCAGGCTGGGACCGGTTCTTCACCGTGGTCACCGAGGCCGGCTACCAGTATGGGGTGATCCCGCTGGATATCGCGATCGTGCTGGCGTTGCTGGTCCTGCGGCGCTGGCGCGAAGCCATGTTCGCGGCCTTTTCCTTCGTCGGCTCGGCGCTGCTGAACATGGGCGCCAAGCAGTTCTTCCAGCGCGACAGGCCCAGCCTGTGGGAATCGATCGCGCCCGAGCACCACACCTTCAGTTTTCCCAGCGGCCACGCGATGGGCTCGATGACCCTGGCGGCGGTGGTGATCGCCTTGGCGTGGCGCACGCGCTGGCGTTGGCCGGTGCTGCTGCTGGCCAGCGCTTTCGCCTTGCTGGTCGGCGTGTCGCGGATCTACCTGGGCGTGCATTATCCCTCCGACATCCTCGGCGGCTGGTGCGCGGCGCTGGTGTGGGTGGTCGGTTTGTACCTGCTGATGTTCCGCGGCGAACGGCGCCCGCGCTGGCGGCGCCGGCGCGCATCGGCCTGAGCGTCTACCAGCTGGAACTGGCGCCGCCGCCGCCGGAGCTGCCGCCGCCGGAGGACGACGAACTGCTGGAAGAGGACGACGAACTCGACGACGCCGCTTCGCTGGCGTAGTACGCCGGGGTGTAGGCGTAGGTGCCGTTCCCGGTCTCGACCAGGTGCCCTTTGCGGATCAGCGCCTTGCGCGTGCGTTCCTGCTCCTGCAGGAAGGCGCGGAAGCGTTCCGGCGAACGGTAGCGGCGGCCCGACAGCGCCAGCATCAGCCACAGCGCCAGCGCTTCGGCGGCCATCCACAGGACGAACGCCACCCAGAACAGGCTCGACAGCACCAGCACGAACACGCCCGGGTTGATGGTCAGGAACAGCTTGATGAACACCCCGGACGACCGGCGCTTGCGCTTGGCGGGGGCGATCTCCTCCGGCGTGTCGGCCAACTCCGGATGGCGCTGCAACAGGCGCGCGCGCAGCCGCTGCTGACGGCGCTCCAGCAGGGGCGGCAGCAGCCAGACCAGCACAAGCAGGCCGGCCCAGGCGATGGCGCCGCGCGTCCAGTCGCTCTGGTCCTCGTGCGCGGAGGCCGACGAGGACCGCGACAGTTCCGCAAGGCTCTCCGGATCCTTGGCGGCCACCCGCGCCATGAAGCCGAACGCATCGACGATGGCGCCGGCGGTGTCGCCCTGGCGCATCTTCGGCGCCAGGTGATCGTCCAGCGCGCGCCGCGCCACGGCGTCGGGCAGCACGCCCTCCAGCCCGTAGCCGACCTCGAAGCGCGAGCGCCGGTCCTGCATCGCCAGCACCAGCAGCAGGCCGTTGTTGGCGCCCTTGCTGCCCAACCGCCACTTCCGGAACGCCGCGTCGGCCACCCCTTCGATGTCCTCGCCGTCGAGCGAGGGTACGAGATAGACCGCGCCCCAGATGTTCTGCTCCTCGCGGATCCGTTGCAGCGCCGCGTTGACCTGCTGCCGCTGCGCTTCGCTCAACTCCCCGGCCGGATCGACCACGTTCGGCGTGTAGGCGGGGATCTCGACGGCGAGGGTGGACAAGGCCGGGCACAGCAGCAGGACGAGTGCGAAGGCGAGCAGGCGTAGGGTCCGCATCAGTGGTTCCGAATCGATCGTGCGCCCATTATGACGATCGGTGCCGTGACGCGCGGGCGGGGAGGGGCGCTGGAGTGTGACAAGCCGCGCCGCGCATCGCCGCGCGGTCGCGATGGCGTACCGCGCCACTATGCCAGGCTGTGCAGCGCCGCGGCCCGCGCATGCAGCGCGGTGGTGTCGAACAGCGGCACCGTGGCGTCGCCGGCCCCGACCAGCAGCGAGATCTCGGTGCAACCCAGGATCACCGCCTCGGCGCCCTGCGCCTGCAGCGCCGCGATGACCTCTCGGTAGCGCGCCCGCGAGGCATCGCGGATCACGCCCTGGCACAGTTCGTCGTAGATGATGCGGTGCACGTCCTCGCGCCCCGGCGGATCCGGCACCAGCACCTGGAAACCGCGGTGCCGCAGCCGCGCGCGATAGAAGTCCTGCTCCATGGTGAAGCGGGTGCCGAGCAACCCGACCCGGGTCACGGCGGCGGCCTGCAATGCATCGGCGGTGGCATCGGCGATGTGCAGCAGCGGCAGCGGCACCGCGGCGGTGATCGCGTCGGCGACGCGGTGCATGGTGTTCGTGCACAGCACCAGGAAGTCGGCGCCGCCGGCGTGCAACGCGCGCGCGGCCGCGGCCATCGCCGCGCCGGCCGCGTCCCAGTCGCCGGCCTGCTGCAACTGCTCGATCTCGTGGAAGTCCACGCTGTACAGCAGCAGCCGGGCCGAATGCAGCCCGCCCCGTTGCGCGCGTACCGTTTCGTTGATGTGCCGGTAGTAGGGCACGGTGGATTCCCAACTCATGCCGCCGATCAGGCCGATGGTCTTCATGCCGTTCTCCATGCGCGGCCGGCTACCGCGCCCGATCGGCGCTCAGGCCGCTTGCAGCCGCGCACGCACGTCTGCCAGCGCGGCATGGATCTTCTCCGCGAACACGCCTTCTCCATGGTGCAGCATCACCAGTCTCCCCAATGCGCGGGTCATCGCGACATAGAGCAATCTCGCTTCCAGCAGCATACGCTCCTCGTCGTTGTCCTGCCGGTGCTGGCCGATCTCGCAGATGCCCGGAATGAACACCGTATCGAATTCCAGCCCCTTGCTGGAGTGCATGGTCATCACCTTGACCGATGGCGCGCCGTCGAACAGGTTGCGCCTGGCGCCGTCCTCGGCCAGCACCACCGGAATATGTTGCTTCAGCAGGCGATCGGCGATCAGCCTGGCCAAGCGATTGCTGCGGCAAAGCACGGCGAAATCGTTGGCAATGGCGCCTTTGTCGATGGCGTCGGCGATCTGCAGGGCAATTCGGTCGGCTTCATCCCAGATGTTGCGGCAACGCACCAGTTCCGGCAGCGGGCCGCGGCGGCCGGCGCTCTCCGGCGCGATGACCGGGACGTGGTCGTCGTCGGTGTCGTGGCTTTCCAGCAGTTCACGGGCGAACGCCTTCGCCGTCGCCAGCACTTCCAGGGAATTGCGATAGTTCATGCGCAAGATGGTGGTGCGCCCCTGGGCCTGGATGCCGACGCTGGCGAAGGTGAACTTGCGCTTGCCGCCGTTGTCGTACAGCGCCTGCGCGTCGTCGTAGAGCAGCAGCAACGCATTGGTTTCCGGGTCGATCATCTGCACGACCAACTGGAACCACTCGGGCTTGAAGTCATGGCCTTCGTCGATCAGCACCGCGGCGTACTGCGCGCGCGGGATCGCGTTGGACGCGACGCCGTCGATGACGCAGCGCACCAGCGCATCCGCATGGTCGGTGGCGCTGGCCTGCGGCGCCGGGCCGCGGACGTGGAACGCCTGCAGTTGCTGCCGGCACCAGCCATGGAAATGCGCGACGACGATCCGCTCGCCGATGTCCCGGGCGGCGACCATCTGCTGCAGCCGTCCCGCCAGCGTCTTGTTGTAGCACAGCACGAGCACCGGCTTGGCGTAGCGCCGCGCCAACTGCAGGCAGCGATAGCCGAGGATCATGGTCTTGCCGGAACCGGCGACGCCGTGGATCACCCGGTGGCCATCGCCCAGCGAACGCGCGAGCTGCTCCTGTTGCAGGTCCATGATCCGGATCAGGTCGGGAATCTCGGCCAGCAGCGAGGGCGGTTCGGCGGGGTCTTCGAACATGCCGGTCTGGGTCGGAATGCGCAGCTCGGGAAACAGGTGCCACCGGAAACGGTCGATCTGGGGGAGCGACAGGTGGCAGGGGAACGGCATCATGAACATGTCCCACAACCGCTTCTGGAAGTCTTCCGGATCGATCGATTCCACCATTTCGTCGCGGCAGATCACCGAGGCGGCCGGGATGAAATGCTCCAGTTGCGCGTGCTCGAACTGCAGACGCGTGATGTTGGTCAGGATCACGCCCCAACCCCAGGGCATGGTCAGCTTGCCGGCGCGCGGGCTGCCTTCGGGATGGCGCAGCGCCGGATCGTGCTGCAGCAGCTTGCACAGCTCCAGGGTGTATTCGCGGGCCTGCCGCACAGGATTGGCGGTGACATCGCGTCCGCGTTCGGTATGCAGCACCACACTGTCGCGGCTGATCTGCGCGATCGATTCGAGTTTCCAGTCCTTGACCTCGAGGACCAGAAAGCCGCGGCTGGGATGCAGCACGACGAAGTCCGGATGCCGGTACTGCGGCCCCACCGGCACGTCGTACCAGCACAGATAGTCGTCCTCGAGCTTGTCGGACAGGCGCTGGGCGAAGCGGCGTTCGCCTGGCGTCATCCGCTGCGAGCACGATGCATAGCTGGGTATCAACGCCGCCATGGTTCCCCCGAAACCGATGTCCTTGGCGATCGAGCTTAGTGCAGCGTCGCCGTGGCCGGGTAAACAAATGGCTGGCGCGTGGCGTTTGCCTTGCTCGGCGCCACGACCGCGACGCTCATTCGCCCGGCTTGGCCGCCGCGGTCGCCGCGGCGCTGGCGGCGCGGCGCGCCAGCACGGCCTCGCGGTGGGCGATGTAGGCGTTGGCGGCGAGGATGATCAGCGCGCCGAGCGCGGTCCAGCGGTCCGGCGTCTCGCCGAACAGCCACCAGCCGAACACGGCCACCAGCGGCAACTGCATGAAGCTGATCGGGGTCAGTGCCGAGACCTCGCCGATGCGAAGCGCACGCGTCCACAACACCTGCCCGAGCGTGCCGAACAGGCCGGTGGCGAGCAGCCACAGCCAGTCGATGCCGTGCGGCCAGCTCCAGGCGAACAGTGCCGGCAGCAGCGACATCGGCACCCAGAACACGTAGGTGTAGAACACCACGGTATTGGCCGCGTCCACCCGCACCAGTTGCTTGATCTGGATCGCCACCAGCGCGCTCATCACCGCCGCCAGCAGCGCGATCAGGGTGCCGGCGCTGAACGTGGCCGCGCCGGGACGGACGATCAGCAGCACGCCGACGAAGCCGCACGACACCGCCATCCAGCGCCGCAGGCGCACCGTCTCGCCCAGCCAGAACGCCGCGGCCAGGGTCACGAACAGCGGCGTGGAATAGGACAGCGCGATGGCCTGCGACAGTGGCAGATGGCCGATCGCCCAGAACCCGGCCAGCATCGACACCAGGCCGATCGCGGTGCGCAGCAGGTAGCGCGGCAGTTGCGCGGTGCGCGGCAGCGGCCGGCCCGGGCGCAGCAGCATCGGCAGCAGGAACAGCAGCCCGAACAGGTTGCGGAAGAACGCGATCTCCACCGTGGACAGGCGCGCCGAGGCCAGCCTGATCGCGATCACCATCAGCCCGAACGCCAGCGTGCTGGCCAGCATCAGCATCGCCGCGCGCAGCGGCGTGGCCTGGTTCACCACAGCGCGCCGACGATGCGCGGCTCCGGTTCCAGGATCACGCCGAAACGCTCCAGCACCGAGGCGGAGATGCGCCGCGCCAGCGCCAGCAGCTCGGCACCGCTGGCCTGGCCATGATTGACCAGCACCAGCGCGTGCGCGGCGGACACGCCGGCGTCGCCGTCGCGATGGCCCTTCCAGCCGCAGGCCTCGATCAGCCAGGCCGCCGAGAGTTTGCGTTGCTCCGGGCTGTCGCCGGGAAACACCGGCAGCGCCGGGTAGGCATGCTGCAGCGCCTGTGCCTGTTCGGCCGGCAGCAGCGGGTTCTTGAAGAAGCTGCCGGCGTTGCCGAGGACGTCGGGGTCGGGCAGCTTGCGGCGGCGGATGTTGATCACCGCCTGCGCCACGTCCGGCGCGCCGGGAGTGGCGATGCCGAGTGCCTCCAGTTCCTCGCCGATGCCGGCGTAGTCCAGGCGCAGCGCATGCAGCCGCGGCAGATTGAACTCCACCGCGGCGATCAGGTAGCGGTCGGGCTGGCGCTTGAACAGGCTGTCGCGGTAGCCGAATTCGCAGGCATCCGGATCCAGCCGCACGAAGCGGGCATCGGCGCGATCATAGGCCTCGACCGCATGCACGAATTCGCCGACCTGCGCGCCGTAGGCGCCGATGTTCTGGATCGGCGCGGCGCCGACCGTGCCCGGGATCAGCGCCAGGTTCTCCAGGCCGGACAGGCCCTGCGCCAGCGACCACATCACCAACTCGTGCCAGCCCACGCCGGCGCCGGCGCGGACGATGGCGTAGTCGGCGCGGTGCTCCAGCGTGTCGATGCTGCGGTTGGCGAAGGCCAGCACCACGCCGGGCGCGTCGCCGGCGAACAGCATGTTGCTGCCGCCGCCCAGCGGCAGCAGCGCGGCGCCGGCCAGTTGCGGCGCCAGCAGCGCCTCGGGCAGCGCCTCGGGCGCGAAGATCTGCAGCAGCCACGGCGCCTGCGCGGCGACGTGGAAGGTGTTGAGCGCCTGCAGCGGCGCGTTCGCGGTCAGCGACCAGGCGTTGCTCACAGCGCGGCGACCGCGCCGCGGCTGGGCGCCTCGCGGCGCCGGCGCATCGCCTCCACGCACTCGCCGATCAGCGCCGGGCCGCGGAACACCAGCCCGCTGTAGCACTGCACCAGCGCCGCGCCGGCGGCCATCTTCGCCACCGCATCGGCGCCGGACAGGATGCCGCCGACGCCGATCAGCGGAATGTGCTCGGGCAGGCGCGCGCGCAGCCGGCGCAGCACCAGGGTGGACTGGCCCAGCAGCGGCGCGCCGGACAGGCCGCCGCTCTCGGCGGCCAGCGGCGCCCGTTCCAGGCCGGGGCGGGCGATGGTGGTGTTGGTGGCGATGACGCCGTCCACCTGCAGGTCCGACAGCACCCGCGCCGCGGCGTCGATGTCGCTGTCGCTCAGGTCCGGCGCCACCTTGACCAGCATCGGCACGCGCTTGCCATGACGCGCGGCCAGCGCTTCCTGCGCCTCGCGCAATCGCGACACCAGCTGCCGCAACGCCTGTTCCTCCTGCAGTTCGCGCAGGCCGGCCGTGTTCGGCGAGGAGATGTTGACGGTCACGTAGTCGGCCAGGGCGTAGACCTTTTCCAGGCAATGCAGGTAGTCCGACGCGGCGTCCTCGTTGGGGGTGTCCTTGTTCTTGCCGATGTTGATGCCGAGCAGGCCCTGGCGCCGGCGCGCGCGCTCGACGTTGCGCACCAGCGCGTCCACGCCGAGGTTGTTGAAGCCCATGCGGTTGATCACCGCCTGCTCGCGCGGCAAGCGGAACATGCGCGGCTTCGGATTGCCCTGCTGCGGGCGCGGAGTGATGGTGCCGATCTCGACGAAGCCGAAGCCCAGCGCCAGCAGCGCGTCGATGTGCTCGCCGTTCTTGTCCAGGCCGGCGGCCAGCCCGACCGGGTTGGGAAACTCCAGGCCGAACGCGCGCGTGGGCATCGGCGCGATCGTCCTGGCCAGCAACGGATTGGTGCCGGTGCGGTAGGCCATCTCGATCGCGCGCAGCCCCAGGGCATGGGCGCGCTCGGCGTCGAAGGCGAACAGGAACGGGCGGGCGAGGGAATACATGCGGTCGCGGCTCAGTTCAACGTGCCGGCGAAGGCACGGGTGCGGTAGTGGACGTCGACCCGGCCATCGACCTGGTGGCGCTCGAACAGCGCGCGCAGCGCGTCCAGCATCGGCGCATGGCGCGGGTGCCCGGCCAGCGGCGCGTAGGAGGACGACAGCAGGCGTCCGCGCAGGCCGTCGTAGTCCAACTGCTGCACGTTGGGGAACTGCGCCGTGCCGCGCAGCCCGGCGCCGAACCAGCGCTGCATCGTCGCGTCGTCGTGGTAGCGCTCGGCGACCGCGCTGTAGTCGGTGCCGTAGTCGAGCAGCAGTTGTTCGTACTCGTGCAGGAACGGCGTGCCGTCCAGCAGCCGCGAGTTCCAGTACACCAGCGCCATCCCGCCGCGGCGCAGGACGCGCGCCCATTCGCGGCGCACCGCGTCCATGTCGAACCAGTGGAAGGCCTGCGCGGCGCTGATCAGGTCGACGCTGGCAGCGGGCAGGGTGGTGGCCTCGGCGCTGCCGTCGATCGCGGTGAAGCCGGGCTGGTCGCCCAGCAGCGCCGTGGCGGCCTCGCGCATCGCCGCATTCGGTTCCACCGCCAGCACCGGATGCCCGGCCTGCAGGAACATGCGGGTGGAAATACCGGTGCCGGCGCCGATATCGGCGACCTGCGCGGTGCGCGCCACGCCGAGTTCGCCGTGCACCCACGCGAGCAGCGCCGGCGGATAGTCGGGGCGGTAGCGGACATAGTCGGCGACGCGGTCGCTGAAGCGTTCGCGCGGAGCGGAGGCATCCATGGTTGTCACGGGTGGGCGCTCGTGTAGATCAGATTGCCGAAGAAGATGATAAGCCCCAGCAACGCCAGTGCCGCGAGTACCGCAAACACCACCATCGCCCAGCCAAGGACCAACCCGCCCAGTGCCAGCTCGTCGCCTCGGAAGCGCTGCGGCTGGCGGCGGATCTGGGCGCGCGCCAGATGCCCGGTGATGATCGCGCCGAGGCTGCCCAGCACCGGCATCAGGGTCCAACCGAGGATGCCCGCGACCAGGCTGACCACGGCGAGGGAATTGGTTTCGCGGACGGTGCTCATCTGGACTCCTCGTGCGAGAAAGGCGGCATGCGCCAGGCGGATGCGCGCGTGCGGGGAATGGGCGAATTATCCCAGAAGCGCGCCTGGCGTGCGTCGCTCATGCGGGCATGCGCCCGTGCCGCAACGCATGCGCCCAGTGCGGCTGGCCGTTGCGCTCGGCCTGCGCGGCGGCGCTGGCATGGTCGTAGTCGACCGCGTGCAGCTGCGCCTGCCACTGGCCGTCGCGGTACTCCAGCACGGCGTAGCGCGCCTGCGGCGTGCCGGTTTCGACCCGGTGCGGTTGCGGATGGGTCTCGGCGTAGGCGGGCAGGCCGACGCTGCCGGGGTTGCAGAGCAGGCGCCCGTCGTCCAGGCGCAGCGTGCGTGGCAGGTGGCTGTGTCCGCACAGCACCAGCGCCGCCTGTGGCGCGTCGCCGAGCCGCTCGCGCACCCGCTGCGGATCGGCGGCGC
>Ga0065704_10000417_pt1 | contig 22228 bp, 17 predicted proteins | sample SwiRhicommuniRL2_FD_59091 | JGI IMG/M metagenome (GOLD analysis project Ga0065704, IMG submission 59091) | Switchgrass rhizosphere bacterial communities from Rose Lake, Michigan, USA - RL2 v2 (version 2) | ecosystem: Host-associated > Plants > Roots > Rhizosphere > Soil | place: East Lansing, MI | reverse complement strand
GTTATTAGACTGATTTGCGCTTTTGACAACATTTTTATTGATGATTAAGTACCCTCGTTTTATCGGATTTGCAAGTATAATGCTTTTGACGCTATTTTTTGCATCTTGCCGATCTTCAAAATATATAGATGACGACCAAGCCCTGGTTACAAAAATACAGATTTCCGGCGTTTCACCAGCATTGAAAGAGTCTTCCGAAACCTATATATCCAATCAGATAAAACCTAATTCTAGGGTCAATCTATTTATTTACAACACCTTCAATACGACAAAAGGACGCTATAAGACCAAGAAAATTCGAAATGTAGGCGAACCTCCTCATTTGCTTGACTCAGCAATGGTTGACCTTTCTGCTAATCAGATCAGACGTTTTTTGTTTACTAAGGGATATTTTAATGCCAAAGTCAGTCCTGAGATTACAGTTAACAAAAAAAGAGCGCATATCAATTTTAACGTCGATGAAGGAAATGCATATCAAATTAGGAACATAGAACGTAAATTTGAAGATGGGGATGCCAAATGGTTATTTGATCGGGATATCCTACCAAAAACTAAAGTCAAGCCCAATACACAATATGATGCCGCCAAATTGCTGGAGGAACGGGAAAAGTTATATATTGTTATGCGCAACAATGGGTATTATGACTACTTGAGGCAATATATGCGTGTCGGTATTGACTCTACATTGAGTGGAAACTTGATCGATTTAAAAATAAATGTAGAAAATCCCAGTGATTCAACGATACATAAAAAGTATCAAATTGATAGTGTATATATGACTATTAGGAATTATGGGGCAATGTCAAAGAAACCAGCTCGCCGTATAACTGATTCCGCAAAACGACTTCTTTTTGTGGATGAAACAAATAGCTTTCGCTGGAAACCATTGGAAAGGTATATGTATCTACGATCGGGGAATTATTATTCGTTGGCTGAAGAAAATAAGTCTTATGATCGGCTTTATGAGATGAACGGTTTTCGGTCTGTGAAAGTGCAGTTTGTGAAAAAAGATTCCAATAAACTCGATGTTCATTATGATTTCGTCCCGCGACCACGAATGGGTAACCAGATCGAAGGAGAGTATACTTTTAGTTCGGGGATGAGTGGTTTTAATATCGGAAATACGTTTTCACAGCGTAATATTTTTGGTGGCTCTGAGCAATTGGAGGTGAAGTTGCGGTATGGTGTGCTATTTGATCCTCGTTTGGCAGGGGGGCTTTCGAGTAAGATATTCAATAATGATTTTCAGGCGGGTGTCAATTTAGTAATTCCACGACTCATGGTACCTTTCCATATTAATCCAGGTGGGAAATTTGGTTTACCAAAAACAACATATTCGATGACTCTTCAGTTGTTTGATCAGGATCGTACTTATTCCAACCGCTATTTTATTACTTCACTGAATTACTCCTGGTATGAAACAGAGAACAAATATCATAGCTTTACCCCGATAGTATTGGAATATCGGGATGGGAGGTTAGATTCAAATTTTCGAAAAAATCTCGAACAGGAAGGGTATCAATTGTATGTACGTAGCAATGACCGTCAATATTTCGGATTGGGAACGCAATATACCTTTATTCTGAACGGGAAAAAGCTGACGAGCAAGGAAGATTTTCAATATTTCCGTGGAACAGTGGACGTCAGTGGTAATGTGTTGGATCTGATAAGTAGTATTGCTAAACTACCGGCAAATGCCGATGGTGAGAAAAAAATCTTTGGAGTACCGTTCTTGCAATATGCGAAAACCGAATTTGATTATCGTTTGTACCGTAACTTTGGCGGAAATAGACAATTTGTTTTCCGTTTTAATCCGGGGATCGCAATTCCGTATGGTAACAATTCGAAGTTACTGATATTTGAAAAGAGTTTTTATAGTGGAGGGATGAATGGTATACGGGCTTGGCAAGCACGAACCCTGGGCCCTGGCGCATACAATAGACAAAATTTGAGCGAAGATCTTCGTCTGAATCTAAGGAATTTAGATCAGTTGGGAGAGATTAAATTGGAGGCTAATGCTGAGTATAGATTTCGCATCTTAAATAATTTTTTGGGGGCCAAGATGAACGGAGCAACGTTCGTTGATATGGGGAATGTCTGGCGGCTAAAAAAAGATGACGATTTAAATCCTGGCGGCGAATTTAAATTCAACAAGTTTTTGGGACAGGTAGCCATTGGTACCGGTTTTGGACTACGCTTTGATTCAGATTACTTTGTGATCCGTCTAGATGCAGGATTAAAGGTAAAAGACCCACAGTTTTCAGGAAGCAATCAATGGGTCATCAAAAATTTCTTTGATTCAAAAGAATTTAAAGAGCAATATTATCAGACCCATAAACCGGACCGTTATAATTTTATACAATACAATTTTGGGATAGGTATGCCGTTCTAGGGAACACTAATTTTTATAAAAAGCTCACTAACCTAGATTACGACTTTGATGTACTGATATTGAATGCTAGCCCTAGCCTAAGAGATTCTTTAGGCTGGAGAAAATTGACTCAAAGATCTTGCTTAAATCTAATCCTTGTGAGTGATTGAATATAAAGAAAACGATTGCCAGTGCAATGGCTGTCATGATTACTTTTTTAAACATGTAGGCGATACCTAATACAATAGCAGGGATGATCAAAAACATCAATCCACTGATAGCAAAGGGAGAAAGCCCATTATCAGTCTTATAGATGTAAAACAGGCGACCTTTAGATTTCTCTTGGTTTTTGTGATTAAAAAATACAAAGGTAGACGATTCGATTTTTTGATTTGGAACAGCTACACCATCGTGAAATTGGAGCGCCTGAGAGAAACCGTTAATGGTAAACATGTAGTTTCCATTGATAGTCTCATTGGTATTGCCTATTGAATCCAAAGCGACTACCGCCAGTTTTCCGTTTTTCGAAAGATTCTCTTTTATTACAAAGTCTTGGATATTCTGCTCCTGAGCACTTGCCCAGAAAGGTATCAGTAATAGAAAAAATAGAACCTTTTTCATCTTATTTATATGCTTTTAAATTTTAACTCACCTGTAACAACAGGTCTGACTTATTCCCTTATATCCAGATCTACTAAGGAGATAAGTTAATACTGGATGTGTTAAAGCAAGTCCAGTCAAAATGAGAATGCAATTTTAGGAATTTTAATCTTCTTTTCGAAATCTTAAATTATTTGAGGACTGATTCTAATCGAAAACTTCAATGTCAAAAAGTCTATATTGATAAATTCCTGTTGTGATTGGATGGGGGATATCAATATAGTTTTTTCTTAATTCATTTTCTTGATATCGATCCCATTCTTTCGTATTCGTAAAGGAAGTTCCCTTAGGTACTATATTGCTTTGGGCTCCCTTTATGGTAGGAAGTTCAATNAGTGGTATAAAATCTATTTTNTCCATTAACTTCATTCGTGGTGAATCTCATATATCCAGTCTTTTNGGAGGACTTGCCATCAAAAAGTACAATGTAAGAGAATACATTGTACTTGACAAATTTCTAGTTTTAAAAAACAGAAGCAAAAAGCAACAATAGTGGGGGCTAGTCATTGCCGGATTCGAACCGGATAATCTTGTTGATTTTACAACTTCATTATTCCTCCCCTTAACGGTGACGAAGTAACTATCGTTTACGGCATTCTGTTTAGAATCAGAAAGACAACTGACGAAAAGAGTTTTTTCCGACGTTTTCGATATCGTCTATCTAGAACTGATCGGAAGCAGGATTTGAACCTGCCATTGGACCGAAGTAACTCTTTTCTACGGCACTTATCCAATTTTATCATAAAGCAAGGTAACTAACGAAAAGAGACTGTTTTTCCTGCTCTACCAACTGAGCTACTCTATATATCTATAGAGACAGGACTCGAACCTGTGACACGGGCAACCCAAATGCGAAGTAACTCTCTTCTACGACACTTGCTTATTTTATTCCTTTTATTAATCCCGCAGCCAAATTACTGCGGGATGATCTTATATTTCAACTTGATGAATCTGTTCGACAGCGGATAGGGCATTGTCCATGCCAGAAAGTATATCAAATACTTTATCCGACCAGCCTGCTAATAAGTAAACATCATTTTGCTTCACATCTATGGGCTGTTTTCCGTATCCCGCCAAATCGAATAGATAGAGTTTCGCCGTTGGAGCTAAACTTTTGTAATTATTCCATGACTTCTCCAAAGCATTACCATTATAATTACTATCCCATAATTGACAGTCAGTAAATATCATTACTTTATCCACGATCTTTTTTCTACGGATTAGATCGTCCACGACCAGGTATCCATTTGTCGAATAGCCCACTTCACCTTCTCGTTTGTAATATTCCATTACATTCGTCAGCACCTGATGTTTAGGCATATTGATTATCTTGTATGTATCACCGAATATCCCTGTTGTTACATCTTTACACTGTGATTGTAATAGCATCGCTAACATTAGGCCCACATCATACAGTAAAACCGTGCTTTTTGCCGAAATAGGCTTTTGCATAGATCCTGAAACATCACAGGCAATCACAACCGAAGTCTCAAAACCGAAGCCTTTTATATTTCTGGCACTGCATAATGTGGCATCTTCTAGTGCAGTCAATACAGTTGACATTAAACCCGATTTCAGCACTTTCAACTCTCTATAAGCTGAAAGAAACCTGAACGGAAGTTGCCTAGAGTTGAGTACTGCTTGCTCATTCGATAGATAATTGCAGACCATCAAGACATGTTGTGCTGATACGTTAGCCTCCAGTATATTACGAAGATTTCTGAGCAAAGCCATATACCCCATTTTTTTACTTTCGATCAACTCTTCCCATTTTCTGGCGAAAGCATCAGATTTGGCTAGGGCGTTATCAAAATTTTCCTGACCCAATTTAGAAAGTTCCGTTTCCCAAGTATAGGCGGTCGAAAGATTATCCGCTGCGATCCTGTCAAAAATAACCTGCTGTTGATCGTTCTTAGGACTAGGGTGTACAAGAAAAAGCGCATCTTTTAACTTAATTTCAGCTCCCCTGTTATATTTTGCAAATTGGTATTCATCAAATCTGTTAAAAGAGGCTCCAAGACCTTTTTGGATTTGCTTGGAAAGTCTACTTAACTTTTTCGCTCCATTTCTGTTATTTGCAATCTGGTAATAGGCCAGAAGTTCAGTTATCTCGTCAGCACGCAATACTACCCGGCTCACTGTTTTACTAACGATCGACTCGCCAGAGGCTTTCTTCGCCAATTCGACAGCTAGTACTATCGGGATGGACCTTAAGTTCATCACTGTACGTGCATAGATGGCGAGTTTGGCAACAAATATCGATTCGCATGTCATGACCAACTCGTTGATTCGATTTAATCTACTGTTGCCGCTTTCATAAAATGAATCATTCAATCCAGTTGTGACTACCGTAGTATACAATTCCAGTTCTGGTGTCATGAGATAAGCCTTTGCTTTTTCATGATTCGTAACCAGCTGTTTTTTAGTGTTGAGGAAGTTGAATTTCATAATCATTGCATTATCGTTAAACATTTGTGCCAGACTATCCTGAACTGACATTACAAAATTGCAAGCTGACCTGCGCGTTATATGTGCGCAATAAGAGGTTAATGTGTGGTTAATGTTTATTTAGCTGATTATTAGATTGTTATTTTTTTTATTTCGAAAAGAAAATGGCTTTGGATAAATTAATGCGCAGATTTGTTGCGTAGTTGTCATGTGGAGGTCGTGGTAATTGATATAACAACTTTAGATAATTACTTGTTTTGTGGGTTCAATATGCCATTAGAATAAAAAAATATAATGGATATGTGATACTTTATAAGCTAGGGGCTGTTCTTTGAATATGCAAAGGATAAATATTCGGCGTATTGATCAGATCCTGATGCACATTTTGCGGGCTCAAAGTTTTCCACTCAGTTTTATTAAGTATATTTATTTTAGTGGAAGCGAAAAGTATGAGCTAGCTCATTTTAAAAAGGTAATATAAAATAATGATCGCCTATGGCTCAATCAAAAATTAATAGCTTAGACCTTCGTTGTAATTTGGATCGTTCATATCTTATTATACTACTTTATCTGGGGAAATATTGATAATCTCATTCATAACTATTATTCAAAGTGGGATTTTTTCTTTGGGTATTTCTATTGTTATTAATAAAGTTTAGTTCTTTGTAATATTTGCAAATGGAAAAAGCGTTCATTTTACTAAAAGAGAAGGGATACAGCGTCAATGAAGTTTCCAAGCTATTACGATACAGCTATCCGCAGCATTTTTCAACAGCATTTACCAAATATTTTGGTTATTCACCCAAAGAGCTGAAGAATAGTTGAGTGGTATTTTGCTTTATATATTTTTAATTGGAGCATATCTTGTATCGATATAGAATTTTTATTAATTTTAGAGATAACCATGTAAAACTATTTGTTGATGAGAAGAATATTATTCGTATTTCTTTTGCTGCATTCAGTGTGTTTCGGTCAAAAGACTTTTAGTTATAAGATAACCGAGGAATCCATTTCCAAAGGGAAGCTTATACAGTCCAAATCAACCTATTTTACATTGTCTAAGAACAAATCAGAGTCAAAAAAAGATTTCCCGTCAGAAATAAGGATTAAAGCTATAGAATATGAGGATTCCCGTAATCCATTTTTCTTTTCCAGTTTTCATCCTGACAGTAACCAAAATGTTTTATCTTCCAGCATACTGGTTGATATTTTGATGAACTTACAACAGCCTATTCGATTCAATTTACAACATCAAGAGACCGCTGTCGACACTTCTTCACTTAGAAAAGAGATCCTGTCAAAGGCCAGGAACTGGCAATTATCAGATGACGCCGCAGAAATGGTAAGGAACAATGTTACGGTAGGAGCAGGGTTTCTTTGTAACAAGCTAAATTACCAGTACCTAGACAATGATCTCATAAAGAGACTCCAATCCGGGCCTATACTCGTCAAAAGCGAACGTTATCAATTAATTAAAGACGATAAGAAAAATTTGTATCTAACTTTTAGGGATACATCAGGTCTTTCGGATGGGGAGCTTGTCGTTGATAAGAAGACACTTCAACCTATTATGCTTTCACGAAGAAGTGAGCATATCCAAGATGATCGTTCATTTATCACGACCACTATTATGCAACTTTTGGATACGAATGTATCTAGTACTTACGATCAAGCCTATGCGGAGATGTTGTTGTCAGGCAGTTTTGTTAGTAAGGCACTTTATACAGACGAAACAATTGATAGTGTGAAGGTCATGAAATACATCACTAAAAATGAGGCTATTTTTACAAATGATAGGACATTCGTACAGCGAAAGTTAGATCTAATTCAGCAGATTAAAAACTATAAATTATATGATCTGAGTTTGAACGATGTGCCAATCAACTTGCTTTCGGGTACACATCATCTTTCAAACTTTCTCTACAATGGTGCTATATCAAGGGATAAATTTATAACCGTAATACCGTTATTAGACAACGAAAAACGATATAATTGGATTCAGAATGTTTTATATCAACAGCTGGGGCGTCCAGCTGCCACAGGAGTATTGTCTTCTGATGAACAAGCCGATTTATTAATAAATCATTTTTCCGAAATTGAGAAGCAATATACCTATCCGATGATTTTGGGGCAACGGATTATACAACAGGCAGATAATCTGTCACAAGCTAAAAAATTGCTTGAAGAGTTAATGAACCTTAACGATGCGTATTGGAACAATGGAAACGTTGGGAGATATGCGCTATTGGCCTATCAGCGTTTGGTTTCTGTAGATCCGGACTATACCCAACAATTGCTAAAGGATATTATTTCAAGATTAACAGTGCTTTATAATGCCGATAAGACCGAGCATCGAAATATAACCCGCGCACATCTTGCTACAGCGAACTATTTGGCCTACCAAATGACCAGTAAAAGCAATAAGGAAGACGCCTTGAACTATTTGGAGAAAGCGGCTCTGTACTCACCAAAAAATCAGGCGGAGACTGCGTACAACTCGTCTTACGATATTATATTTTTAAAATCTAAGAAAAGCTATTCAGAAGATTATCTTACAGAATTGGCCGCGGTCGGTAAGAAAGATGTCGCTTTACAAAAATATATCGATGAGTTTTTGACCGTGCAGGGAACAAGCTATAAGGGGTTACGTGATTTTTACCAGCATTATTATCCAGAACAGAAATTCAGTGAGTTTTTCATTCAGAAGGTCATTCCACAATTACCCGATGCACCAGATTTTGCTTTGGGGAATCTGGAGAACAGCAAAATTGCAAAGGCTGACCTGAAAGGTAAATGGATATTGGTTGACTTTTGGGGAACTTGGTGCGGCCCCTGTGTCGCAGAGATGCCTAAACTCAATAGTTTTTATGAGCACTTGAAGACTGATAAATCAAGAGGAGACAAAATTGGTTTTATGAGTATTGCATGTAGAGATACCGAAGATAAAGTGAAAAAATTTCTTGCTAAAAACAATTATATCATACCGGTGCTAATGTCAGACGGTCGGGTGGAAAAAAGCTTTCAAGTCAGGGGTTATCCAAGCAAATACATTTTAACACCGGGAGGGAAGCTGATCGCTATGCCATTCGGTTTTGACTGGCAGCCGCTGTTAGAAGAAGTCGCCACTTTCTGATGTACATCAGTACGATGAAAAAGTAGTCATTATTATTTAACTATACTTTCGGGTAGTATTGAATTTTGTAGATAACTAATATCTGGAGTGGTCCAAAATTTTAGATTTATTGTTTGCATCGTTCCGTTGTCGTGCCAGTTCCCATCTGAATCTTTGATCTGAAGTGTCCATTTATAGGCTATACCATTTTTGGAAAACTCTTGAATTCTGACCAATCCTACTAAAGCAAAAATCAGCTGACTGAGCATTTCATCGATTTCTTCTTCGGTATTTTCATAATGCCGATGAAATGAGCCAAAATGAAGCGTATTTTCCCTTACATCTGTTTGTAGTATAATGTCAAAGCCATACTCGTCATTACGATAAATTTTAAGTTCGTCGTTTTTTCCCTTTTGGAATTTTACTGAAGGATATTTTGTGAGTTCCGCAACAACGATGTCAATTATATTGTGGTCTGTCATTTATTTATTTGAATAGATTCATTGTTCAAGAATGTTATTTATCGCGGATTTTCTTTCTAAAATCATGATATAAGTCCCAGTTTTTGTCTGTTGCTATAGCAAAATCAAATTCTCTTAATTTTTTTGAATTCTTTATATTATTGAGGACGGTTGTAGTACCTGTTTTGTCATTTGTTACAATATAAAAATTTCTGATTCCTTTGTGTGTATCTCTGAAAACATAATAACACTGGATATTACTTTCTTTCAGGTAATTTTCAATAGTGTGTTCAAATTGATCTAACTCATTCAGTTCTTCATTTGTTGGTAGCATTGTCGCTGTGTCTTTGCTGACACAAGCTGTTGTTATTTTTGCAAAGTAGCAAAATTCGGGCTTATGAAGAAATCTATCAAATGCAGTATTACCAACCAATAAGTAAGGGAAATTGTCGTTTGGGTAATCGGTAGTCTTAAATTCTTCCGGTACTACGTATGTATCTCGTGGTATTGGCTGGCCTTTGTTTATATTTCCAACATCAAAGCCATCATAAGTGACTTCATATTTTTTCGCTACATTATAGAGTACTTTGTCAAGTTCAAATAAACTCTTCGGATTGTGGATTTCTTTTCTTTCTAGATGCAACCAATAGCTTTTGTCGTCGGCCTGAAAAATTTCAACAAGTTCAAAATTCTGATTTTTGAGCTCTTTGGTGATCTGATAAAAATGATCTTTTTTATCTGCAGTGAAAAAATATCCCCAAAGCAATGTTCTATCTGTATAAACTCCATTAGCTTCCATCTTGGAAAACATTTCTTCGATCTCTTCTAACGGTATTTTGTAGGATTGAGATTGCGAGTTATTGCAAGCGAAAAAAACGAATACACACGTCCAGATAAATAAATTTTTCATTTTCCAGTTTGGATATTGTAGGTATTGTCAGAAGTTAAATACTATTGAATTCAAGTTAAGACATAAATATACAAAATCAACTTATTAACAATAAGAATCTAATCACGCAACCAATCCATAATTTCATTGGTAAATGATTCCGTATCTATCTCATGGTTGAAAAAGCCATATCTCGACACCAGCCCGCTCGTAATAATCTCTCTGATTTTTATTATATGGGACCCTTCTGATAAATGTTTTAGTAATTTATGTGCCAATGCATTAAATTCATCCAATGGTGCGCCAGGGATTAAATTCCAGGACTTAATGATCTTCCTGATAATTCTTAGTTGACCGTTATATTGGTTTTGTAGAAATTTTCTGTCCATATCTGAATGCCAAAATCAGTATACTAAAAGGTCGTGGGGAAAAAAATTATTTCTTCATTAGCTCTTCAACTAACTGAAGTTTTACAGTTTCCAAAATTCCTTTCGGGTCGTCAACGACTATTTTTCCAAAAATATCCTTTTTAATTGAAGCATTGTTACCATGATTGTCACTTGCCTCGTAATTTCCAAATATATCTTTTCTTACAGAAATACGATTTCCTCTATTATCATCAATTGCCTTGTTCCCTAGGACATCTGTCGTTACCGATGTACGTTTACCATTGCTACTTTGTATACTAAGGTTACCAAGCACATCCTTTGATACAAAGGTACGGTTTCCTTTATTGTCAGAGATTTCCAGATCGCCTAGAACATTTTTGGATATTGTACTGCTGTTTCCATTGTTGTCACGTATTTCTAAACCACCGAAAATATTTTTGGATATAGTCGTTACATTGCCTTTATTGTCATACATCTCTAAGTTGCCATGTATGTTTTTAACGATTGTAGAAGGACTTCTGTCCAGATTAGGAACATCGAAATCACCATTGTTGTTTTTCCGGACTGTGGTCTCATTTCCATCCTCATCTTTTACTATAATATTTCCCAAAAAATCCTCTTTTATTGTTGTTTTTGCACCATATTTATCTTTTGCTGTATAATCACCGCCGTAGCTTTTGCTATATTTTACGCTTTTACGCCATTTATCAGAAACGGTAACTTCTCCCCAGGGATCTACTTCAATCTGAATAGAGCTTTTATCTAAACCTTCTAAGATTGCCAGCTTGGTAATGTAATTTTTTACATTACTCGATAGTGTGTCTGATTCTTGTCTAAAACGGTTTTTATCTGATGAAAATTCACCTTTTACGGTAATGCTGGAAAGCAACAGGGCAAAACTAAATAGGAAATATATACGTATCATATGACTGTGATTTGATGTTTAATATACGCTTTTTTGATAAGAAGATAAAGCGAATGATGTTAACTCATTTAATCCTGGTAGATAAAATCTCAGGCTCTTTCAAAAGTGTATTTTCCCGTCTGTAAAAGGGGATTATTATCTCATAAGTGAAAAATAAGGGCTGTTTTTGTGTTTAAATTTCCTATATTTAAGCATCAGAGAAAAGAATTTATAATACGTTAAGAAAAAATGTTTAAGCATTTAAAATACATAGACGGGACATCAGATAAATTTTGGGAAATACAAACAGCTGGTGCGACACATACGGTTACCTATGGTCGAAATGGAACGGCGGGACAAAGTAAAAGTAAAACCTTCGATTCGGAGGAAGCCTGTCTAAAGGATGCCGAAAAACTAATTGCGGAGAAGACTAAAAAAGGCTATTCTGAAGATGGTACAGTAGATGCTGATAGCAAGGAAAAAGGATCAGCTGTTCGACCGCCAACGGCTGCCAGCCAGCGAAAAGAAGAGGCGATAGCAGCACTGAAGTTGCTTATCAAAGAGGCGAGGATGGCAGATATCATCCCTTTTCTGGAGGAATATTCCAGTGGCAACCTTGAAATTTTAAAAAAAGAAATTCGTGCAGCCAAGCGATATTGGGTTGATTACAGTGATCTCTCCAAAGACCCTGAATTTAAAAATAAGGCACAGTACAACTGGGGGACACGAGGCACGAAGGAGCAACAGCGTACAGTAAAATTACTAGCGCTCGCCACATTTTCGGGCTCGGATGCCGGTAATTGGGATATTTTTTATGAACTTTTGAACCAGGCCCGGAGTAAGGAGGTGATACAGATCCTTGCCTATGCCAAGCCCAAATGGCTGGGCGTATATTTATTACAGTTAGTTCGTAAAAATGAGTGGCAGCAGATTAAATACGACAATCTCCGTTTTTTGGAGCAAATGGGCCATGTTGATTTTGAACCAGAGCTTTATGCAAGTTCAATTTCTAGTTTTAATAATTATGAATCAAAAAGTTTTTTTGAGCTTCTGACGACAGATGAATTGACGGTCCAACGGGATATCCCTTTGGTATTTGCTTATGAAACGGGCATTCACAGTACATATTGGAATTATAATTATCAGAATACGGTCAATGAACTGTTATGGGATAAGGTGTTTGATACCTTGTTGGAAAACGGAAAAATTGATCCGGAACTCATCATCACTGGAGCGCTTGAAGCTCAAACCAAAAATTGGAATAATAATCTAAAAAGCTATTTCAGAAAGCTTATTGAACGGATGAAGCTTTCCGAGAATACAGTGATTGAACATCAGCAACAGTTTTTTCCCTTATTGCATGCTGAACATAGCGCTGTGATCAATTTTGTGGTCGATTATCTAAAACCATTCTTCTCGCATCGTGATTTCCAGTTACGGGAATTTTTAGATTGGGCCGAACCGATCTTTATGCGGACTGATATTAAGACAAGTCTTAAAACTCTTTTGATTCAATTTGATAAGCTATTGAAACAAAAACCGGAATGGCGGGAGCGATTTGTTTCGCTAGCGTCGGATATCTTTATGATCTCGGATTTGCAGTTACAGGAAAGGGCGGCGAAGTTCATCTTAAAAAATCAGACGGAGCCTTCAGAAGAACTATCCGGTAAGCTTCAGTTATATAAAGCCCAAATGATGGGTACAGTGGCTGTTGACCTGAAGCATCTTTTACAAGAAGATGGATATTCTGAAGATGAAATCCTAGCAGAACTGAATGGTCAATCTTTAGCGCAATATAGTTATCAGCCAACAGAAGTTCGTTGCCTGAACGAAGCTTATGAATACCCACAGACCTGGAACGAATTATTTTTCAAGGTGGGGGAGGTAATCGGTGGTTCTGACCCCATTCAGGTGGAGATCTTAATGAATGCATGGGTGCAACAAACGGCTGTTTTTCCAGAAGACTATCAGATACAGCTGGAACCTTATATTAAACAACTGACAGGAGCCTATCGTGAATCTTCCTGGTACAATCATTTCTCAGGGACCTTCATTAATATGTATTATAAACCCAATGTCGTATATAAAGATAAGGATCGGTATCATAATTATTCTAAATGGGTAAGTCTGATGGGAAGCCAACTGGAGCTGTTGCAACACTATCGCATAAATGGCATTCGTCTGCCTTTATTGAGTTTGCCGACACATAAGCCATTTTGGGTTGCACCGAGCGTTCTCGTTGAGCGTATTTTGGCTTATCAGGAAGCAGGAGTGAAGATCAATTTATTGGATTTGTCCATAGCCCTGAGCCGTACTGTCCGTGAAGATTTAGAAGGAATTGAAGCCCTGATAAAACAAATAAAGGAACAGAAGGTACAGGATGTGATCAGCTATGCCCTGGGGCTGGAACCGATGAAGGTTCAGCAGCAATCTTGGCTTAAAAATTTATTGTCTTCCAAAGATTCCGATCCGGTCAATTGGATTGGTGTATGGGCTACAGTGGCGCGCACGCATCATCGGGATACCCATTTTGAAGAATTTGCTAAGGAGCCTTTAGCGGATATTCCTTTTGCGGCACAGCCATTCCGTCCGGCATTGAAAATAGAACCAACCTATTATAACGGTTATAACTATACAACTAGAAAATCGGAACAGGTGTATAACGGTGATAAGCTGACCTATCATTTCCCGTCTTACAAACAGGGAGCTGAGGCCTTTTTGTATCACAAAGATATTTTCAACCGTGGGAACGATACTTTACTGTCTTATTATTTGTACAGGGCGGATGTCCCCTATATGCATAGTTTGATGCCGCAGAATACGGAAAGTCTTTCCATGTTTTTAACGATGGGGCTGAATAGTAAAAGTGATATTGGGGGAAAATCTTCTGCTGCTTACCTACAGGAGATGCTGTACGACTTTTTCCGTTTTGATCAGCAGTCCAATCTATACCTGGCAACTTCACTCTTCAATAAAGAGAAAGAGGTGCGTGCGATGGCTGTTGAAGTCATTCTGGCTGCAGTTAATGAAAATAGATTAGACACTACTGTATTAGGTGAACAATTGGGAATGCTGCTGAGCAATGGTTATGGCCCGATCGGTCGTTGTGTTGAAGTGCTGGAACAATGCCGCGATATATCTTCGAAGCATAACAATGCCTTATTGCAGCTATTGGATGTGGCTTTTGCGCATTATAACATTGCTGAAAAAATGCCGACCAATTTTAAGAAAATCATCGAATATTATTACGATTTGATGAACAAGGAGCAATATCATTTTCCAGATGATCTTCAGCAGATTTTTGGGAAACTGGAAATATATAAGAGTTTACAACCTATTTTGAAAAAAATAAGAAAATAAGAAAATAATAATATGGCAGAGCAAGATTTAGCGATTAGCTATGCAAGAAATTCACAACTGACCCAGCAATCGGGCATACAGCAATTGGTATTGGCACATCAGTCGGAATTGGCAGAAGTCGCCAATGTACCTTGTTTCTTTTGGGGGAGTTTGACGGATCCTTTACTGACATCCAAATGTTTGTTGACCTTGTCGAAAGTAGTGCGGTCGAGTTTCGGCCCCGTACCTCCGAGTTTGCGGGATCCTATCGTTTCAGCTGGTACCAATCAGATTCGTTTTGAGGGCTTCTCTTCCTGCAATGGTGTTTATGCACGCCTAGATTTATTGGAAGATGCTATTGATGGTGAGTTTATTACGAGTGGTACAACCAATGTGGATTTTAATGAACCTATGCTCAATGCGTTAAACGCTGTCAAGAAAACCGAAAAGATGGTGTTGGGAGTAGGAAGCAATGAGGTTGCCATTAGTACTGATAAGGCCAAAGTGACTGAAAAGAAAGTGACTTTGCCCCCGCGTTGGATCAAAGGGCTGACTTCGGTTCAGTTATATTTGGCGGGAATGGAGCTACAGTTTGAATTAAATAAAATTCAGCTTATCCAATTATTTCAGGGTATTCCAAAAGGGAATGTGAAAGGAGAATTCTATTTGACGAAAAGAGCTAACCGATTTGTGTTTTCCCCTATAAGTACAGGTGATGCGGTACGTATTGGTGGTATACAGCGATTACGTTTATTGGAGGGATTGCTGACCTACGCAGATAAGTTGCTTGTTTATCAGGAAAAAGGAGGTGAAAGTGCGGCTTTTGTTGCTGACTTTGGTAAAATGAGACTGACTCTTGCCTTGTCACCAGATAGTTATCGCGGATTTTCGGGCGAAGGTAATGTATTGGAAAATATGATTAAGGCCGTTCCGGATGAATGGATTCATGCCGTCAACGGACTACTCAAATCCAACGAGTTATTTGATCCAACAATGCTTTCAATTGAGCACGATGTCGACTTTGACACGATGGACACCTTATCAGCATCATTATCTTCCATCGGGTTGCTGGGCTATGATCTACATAGCCATCAGCACTATTATAGACGATTGCCGTTTAAGATGGAACGTATCTTGGCATTGAACCCGAGGCTAAAAAATGCTAAAAAACTTGTTGCGACAGCAGGTGTACAATTTGTTAAGAATACAACGGATTATATCGAAGCTAGAGTTGATGGATCAGGGGTGCAACATACCGTCATTATACGAGGCGACAAGCATCAATGTACCTGCAATTGGTTTACCAATCATCAGGGAAAAAGAGGGCTATGTAAACATATACTAGCCGTCAAGATGTTGAATGGTTAACCTGTTTGTTGCTTCATACGTTGCTTGCTGTGAAGTATGAAGTAACAAAATATTATAGTGGTCAAATATTTAAAAGCAAAGCGATAGGAGATTTGATCGGTTCTGTGTTGAACTAGTCTAAGATCTCCTCGTATGTCAATGTGTTTTTACTCTTTGATACACGGATAGTTATAAATGTCGGAGCGATGCCTTTGCCATTGGGACGGTACATGGAATAAATATAGGAATCATTGTCGTGATAATTAGCCCTTAGCGTGTCACCTTCATATCTGTCTACCGCAGTGGTATGAACTTCTATTCTTTCATCCATTTTGTCACTCCAGCTTCGTTGATCAATAAAAGATTGTTTGTCTTTTTCGGTGATTGATAGTTTAAAATGATGTGTGTAATCTCTTAAGCCGCCACTTTGATTGGAAATAATTTTAAAATCATCGTTTAGCGTGATATGGTATTCGCTGAGTAATTTTCTTGCATCAGATTTAGAGAATAATAGATCATCAAATAGCAAGTATAGTGTGAATATAAGAAAAGACAAGATTAAAACAATCGAGACGATAGTTCCCAATTTTTTACGGCCAGACTTTTTTAGGATCCAATATATTAAATAGATGAATAGGCCTGGGATGCAAAACCATATCAAAAAAATTAGAGCGTATAGTATATACATTTGTTAATCGTTATAATCCTAAAACTCCTAATCCACTAATAATGTCTAAGTAGATTTGCGGTATATGTACATTCCCAATATTTTTACGGGTGACATCGGTAATACCAGCATGCGAAATGCCCGGGAAAGCGTGTATATACTTAAAGTTGGCACCCCAAACTGCGCTTTTCAATGGGACCATCCCATCATTTTTACCTATCAGTTGCGTCAGGTATTTAAAACTCAATGCATATAACAAATCATCCTGTGGCTTATTCATTGTCGAAGCAAAGCTCTGATAAAATACATTGTCCATATTTGGGTTGAGCTGGTTGAAAATACGCATTTCTTTTACACTGAGATCTTGGATTAGTTCGACTGGGGCGGGAGATTGACCACCAAATAAGAAAGAAATACGTTGAATCAGTTTTTTTGTGACAGAATCCCCGGATAAATGCTTTTCCATTAGATAATCTGCTATTGGTGTTCCTAAGTGTGGCGTGGATATTGTGCTTAAGGAGGCCACCATTTGATGTCCGTTTAGCGTTGAAATAAAATGGCGCGCGTCTATCCCACCTTTAGAATGCGCGATGAGATTAAATTTAGTGGCACCTGTTTTTTCTGCAAGATCTAACAGATTTCTTTTCAGCATCTGCGCATTGTTAGCGACGGTGCCCCATCCATCGGTCTTGCCATAAAAAAATGAGATATTGTTTTTTTTGAAGGTTTTGGGAATCCTGCCCCAAAACAAACTACTATCTCCTGCAGCTGTACCATGGATCAATATGATGGGATATCTTAATTTAAAGGCAGTCATTGGCTTTTTTTACAAATTTTCATCCATCCAATAGATTTTGCAAATCAGCTTTATCACCTTTATAAACAAGGAAAAAATCACTTGGATTTTTAGCAAGGAGTTGAAATATGTTTTTTCTTAGTCCTTGAAGAGAATATGTGCCACATAATTTAGTCATGTTTTAACCCTATTTCCCTACCCATTTTTCATCAATAATATAACCGATCTTCGGAAAATCGGCCAATTCTTTCAATCTGCCGATGAGTACATTTTTATTTTCTATTTTTTCTTTATTTTGGTGCTAATACATATCTTCTTCATCAATAAAATTAAAACCAGTATTGATCAGTAGCTGAAGATACTCATCGAAACTATCCGCTATGACACGAAACTCATCAGGGTCATGCACAAAACGTACTATTTGCCCTCTTTTACCTTTTTCTGAAGGACTGAAATCCACAAATAATTGAGAAGTGCCACCATTGTTCATACAGTCTGAAAAATGAAGCCATTTTAAGTTAGCTGATTTATCAGTAATCTTGCTATCAATTTCCACGTGGTCATATTTCCGATCGATATAGTCAGCATAATAGGTATGTGCAATAGATTGATTTTCGATCATCTCTTTGGAAGAAAGCAGATAATAGGGATATTCATTGACGTCAGATCCTAGAAAGTAGAACGCAATTTCTTCGTTGGCGTAGGTTCTCCAGTAAGTCCCATCTACATACTCAAGCAGGTCTACGAGTGGCTGAGGGACATCTGGAAATATCTCCTTGAGCTGCTCCATGTCTGTTTTGCTTGCACCATGTTTAATCTGCTCAAAATGATTCCAGGTTTCTTTACCACCATTACTATAGTATGCTTTCTTTAAACCAGATAAATAATTGTCTACTATTTTCATTTGCTTTTCTTCTTGTCGGTGAAGTTAGCCAAACTTTATGATAGAATAAAAAAGTAAATTGTAGTGTATTTTCCTTTTCTGTCTGCTTTTTTATAACGAACCTAAAATTTTAAAATCTCGGAGAAGAACTAGAAAAAGATTGTTGCGAAAAGTTAAAAATGTTTTGTTAATAATTCATTAAATGGTTAATTTAATGAAAATTTTCATTATGAAATCTAATCGCCTATTTATTTTCCTTGTTGTTTTTCTAACAACGATAGCTACTCCTGTGTTTAGTCAACAAAATTTTAACTTTTCATTTGATCAACCGATTACAAATCCCTGGTTCAAGATTGGTGATACGACGGCTTTTAAGAGTGGTATAGATCACGATACGTATTATAGTGCAAAAGGAGCGCTTCGGATTGAAAGTATAAAGAAGAACAGCGCTTTCGGAGGGATTATGATGTGGTTACCATCAAATTTAAAGGGCGATTCCATTGAAGTGTCTGCGATGATCAAGCGTGAGAATATCGTCGCGGGGTCCTATGTGTCGATGATGTTACGGATCGATCCCAAAGTCTTTTTCGACAATATGGCAGACTGCCAAATGAATGGGACAAAAAACTGGGAAAATATTAAGCTGAAAACTAAATTGGTGCCAAACCAGACCGAAGGAATATCCATTGCATTTTTTCTTTCTGGAGAAGGTAAGATGTGGGTTGATGATGTGCTCATTGCTGTAGATGGTAAGGATATTACCAAAGAAGTAGGAATGTTTGTGCCATTTGCGAAAGGGATCAGTGAACCCGCAAGTTCGGGGATCTCTGATTTTAATACTACGCCCGAGATTGATCAACGCTTAGTGGATTTGGGGAGAATATGGGGTTTCCTGAAATATAGACATCCCGCTGTAGCACAAGGCAAGTACGATTGGGATCAACAGTTATTTAAGTCTATGAATACTGTTATTATGGCAAAAGATAATAAATCTGTCGAGTCACATTATGCAACCCTGTTAGATAGTCTCGGTACTACGGCTAATTATGCCAAGCCACAGCTTGAAAATGTGGTTCATGAAGTAGATTACAGCTGGATTGATGGTCTTTCTTTTAACAATGATATCAAGAATAAATTAAGACGTATTCGCTACAGTAATTTTGATCAACACCATTATTTTGGTTTTGCTGGAGGTGCTGGCAATGTTCTTTTCAAGAATGAAAAAAAATATGAAAATGTATTTTCTGCAGATGCGGGGTTTCGTTTATTGGCGCTCTTTCGCTTTTGGAATATGATCGAATATTTTTCCCCCTATAAACATCTGACGGATCCGAAATGGGATGCTGTTTTAAAGACCGCTGTGCCCGAAATGATCCTTAGTCGGGATGATCGTTCTTATGGTCTTTCACTTCTTAAGATGGTATCCCAGGTTAAAGATGCACATACCGGACTCTGGAGCATGCCTAAAGGGCTGATAAATTATTATGGCAAGTACCGTATGCCGGTAGAGATCCGAATGATAGAAGGAAAAGCTGTGGTAACTAAAGTTTTCGATAGTGAGAAATCAGGAGATAAACTTAGCATAGGGGATGTGCTCATCAGTAAGGAACATAAAAAGATTGAAGAGATTAGAGATTCGCTTTGGGCTTATATGAGTACACCGAATGAAGCTGTGGCCAACCGTGATCTGGCGCGAAAGCTTGTGACAAGCAATAGCGAGATTGTGCCCTGTGAGTTACTGCGTGATGGTCAGTCGATTAAAGTAGATATTGCTGCGCTACCTTCTAGCCAAATTAAACCTGCTACAAGAGATACGGTACCTTTTAAGATGCTGGACAATAATATTTTGTATATCAATCACAGTTTACTGCGTGGTAAGATGATCACAGAAAATATGGCAGACTGGAGCAAGGTAAAAGGTATTGTGATTGATGACCGCAATTACCCCGGTGATTTTTTAGTATTCAAGCTTGGTCCCTTGTTGTTGACCAAGCCTACTGATTTCGTTCGTTTTACCAGCACCAGTCTAAAATATCCCGGAACATTTGTCATGAGCAGCCCATTACAAGTTGGGGAGAATGCCAATGATTGTTATCAGGGTAAAGTGGCTATTCTGGTCAATGAAGATACCCAAAGTTCTGCGGAATATCATGTGATGGCTTATCAGGCAGCTGCTAATGTCAAGGTTTTCGGATCACAGACAGCCGGTGCAGATGGCAATGTCAGTTATATTGATTTACCGGGCAATCAAAGGACAATGCTTTCGGGATTGGGTGTATATTATCCAGATCAGCGTGAAACCCAGCGTGTCGGTATTAAAATTGATGAGATTGTCAAACCGAGTATAAAGGGGATTCGTGAAGGTAGGGATGAGGTGATGGAAAAAGCATTGGATTATTTAAATAAATGAGTTTGGTCTTATGATCGATGGTTGTGAAGGTGTGAGGACTTAAAATCGGATACCATAACGTGATGTATTTTAAAATAAATACTAATATATTTAGTATTTTAATGAAGTTTAGCTATCTTTGTATTGTTCACGTACAAAAGTAGTACCAATTAAACAAATCATTATGTTGTCCGATCAGACTTTAGTATCCGATATAAAGACGATTATTGCGCAGTCTAAAGAACATGCTATTCGTGCTGTCGACCATCAGCGCACGTTAATGTACTGGCACATCGGCAAGCGTATCTTTGAACAGGAGCAACAAGGTAAGGATAGGGCCGATTATGGAAAATACATCATAAAATATCTTTCAGAGGAGCTGCAACCTGAGTTCGGTAGTGGTTTTTCCGCTAGACAGTTGAATTGGTACCGCCAGTTTTATCGCACCTTTCCAATTGTGTCTACACTGTGGACACAATTGAGTTGGAGTCAATACAAGCTACTTTTAAGTCTTAATAGCGAGGAACAGCGAGAATTTTATGTCGCCGAAACCATAAAGAATAACTGGACTGTCCGACAGCTTGAGCGGCAGATCAATACCAGTCTATATGAACGCCTATTACTTAGTAACGATAAAGAAAGTGTGTTGGCTGTTGCGAAAAGAGAAAAGATGCCTTCCGATGCGAAAGAGATCATCAAAGATCCAATGGTACTCGAGTTTTTAGGTTTGAAGCGAGAGAGTGCGTATTATGAAAAAGACCTTGAAGGCGCTATTATCACCCATCTGCAGGAGTTTTTGCTGGAATTAGGGAATGGCTTTTCCTTTGTTGCCCGCCAAAAACGTATACATATTGAAGGCGATGAGTTCTTTGTTGATTTAGTTTTTTACAATCGTCTATTGCAAAGCTTTGTGATTATTGAAATCAAGACACATAAATTAACGCATCAGGATATAGGTCAATTGCAAATGTATGTCAATTACTACGATCGTATTGAAAAGCTCCCACATGAGCATCCCACGATTGGTATTTTACTTTGCGCAAGTAAAAATGATGCGGTCGTGAAATTTACCCTTCCCGAAGAACAAAAACAGATCGTTGCCAGTCAATACGAACTTTATTTGCCTACCGAAAAGCAGTTGCTGGATGAGGTAAATAAAGAACTGGATAGTTATGTAAGCAAAGGTGGAGTTGGGTAAATCATGAGATTTTACACTATCCTACTGCATCTTCAAAAGTTGGCCTTTGACGTGTTCCTGCTATGACATCCCGCACAATGGATGAAATATTTTTACTTATTTTGTCATCGGATGCTTGCTAATTTAATTGCCTTTTCAATTGTCGTTAGTGCTTCCGTATCTTTAGGAGCGATGAGCACTATTATTTGCAACCCGAGAAAAAAGAAGTAACCGCGAAAAATATGCCGATTTGCTAGATTTTCGGTTGAATATTGATTGAAAATTTTACTGGTATCTTCTGCTTTTTTCTGTAAGATTTCGAGCCTTGCTGGTTTTTTTAATTTTATTTTTCAAACATAGAATATTTTGTACATTTGTATCGAATAAAATCGAAAT
>Ga0065704_10070505_pt1 | contig 22258 bp, 19 predicted proteins | sample SwiRhicommuniRL2_FD_59091 | JGI IMG/M metagenome (GOLD analysis project Ga0065704, IMG submission 59091) | Switchgrass rhizosphere bacterial communities from Rose Lake, Michigan, USA - RL2 v2 (version 2) | ecosystem: Host-associated > Plants > Roots > Rhizosphere > Soil | place: East Lansing, MI | reverse complement strand
CGACGACATCGCGCCGGTGCCGGCGGCCAGCGTCCGCGGCACGCCATCGACCTTCATCGACGGCGTGCCGACCAGGCCGCGCACATCGGCCATCCCGACCACCACGTAGGGCTGCCCGTAGATGCGCCCGTCGGCACCCGGCACCTGCAGGGGTGCGAAGCTCGCCTTCATCGCCGCCTTCCATTCGTACACATTGACCGTGTACAGCCCGATGCGCCGCTCGCCCGGCTGCAGGCGACCGTCCACCGCCAGGGTGGCAGGGGTCTGCAGCAGGTAGCCCTCCTTCACATCCCGGCGCACCTCGGGCTTGCCGTCTTCGTTCAATGCGTTGACGAGGCGCTCTTCGCGCCACGGGATGACACGCAGCGGGCCGACCACCTGCTGTGGCCCGGCCATGCTCTGCGAGACGCGCGTTTCGGCCAGCGTACGGTAACGCTCGCGGTCCTGGATGACCCCGCGGATCATCACCAATGGAATGAGCAGCAGCAGGACCAGCCCGCCGACGGTGAGGAAACGCAACAACAACTTCAATGACTTCATGTCGATGCCCCGGTTGGATACGGGATGCATCGTCCGGTGCCGGTGTGCAACCGGCAGGAAGCGTGTTTGAAGGCTGTGTGAAGTGCGGCCTAGAGCCTGGGCAGCGACAGCACCGCTTCGGCACCACCGTCGTGGCGGTTGTCCAGCGTGGCTTCGCCACCATGCAGGCGCATCACTTCACGCACGAACGGCAGGCCCAGGCCGGAACTGCGCTGGCCGCCATCGGGCCGGGGCAGCGAATAGAAGCGCTCGAACACGCGCTCGCGGGCGAAGTCGGGCACGCCTGGCCCGCGGTCGCGGACGATGAAGCGCACCAGTCCGTCCGTGGCCTCGACCGCGAGCTCCACCGTGCCGCCCGGCGGCGAAAAGGCGATCGCGTTGTCCAGCAGGTTGCCCAGTGCGCGCCGCAGCAGGAAGGCGTCGCCTTCCACCGCCCAGGCTCCCGTCTGCGGCACACGCACCACGTCCACGCCATGCGGGGTGAGCTTGGCGTCCAAGCCCTGCACCACCTCGTCCGCCAGCGCCGAGGTATCCACGCGTTCGCGGCGCTGCAGCCAGCCGTGCTGTTCCACTTCGGCCAGGGCCAGCAGCTTGTCGATGGTCTCGGTGAGGCGGTGTTCCTGGGTCTGGATGTTGCGGACAAAACGCTGGTGGTCCGCTTCGGGCAGGGGCTCCTGCAGCAGCTCGGCGGCACCGCGGATCGCGGCGAGCGGGCTCTTCATCTCATGAGTGAGCGACTGCACGTACTGCTCGACGTACGCCTTGCCCTGCAGCTTGCGGCGCATGGTCTCCAGTGCGCGGCCGAGGTCGCCGATCTCGTCGGCGCGCGGGCGTGGCGGCGGCACCGGCTCACCCGCGCTGACCGCCTGCGCGTAGCGGTTCAACCCGCCGATGCCGCGCACCAGCCACCACGTCATCAGCACGCCGATCAGGGCGGAGATGCCGATCAGCCAGGCGCCGCGCAGCAGGATGCTGCGCTGGCTGGCGACGATGAAGGGCTCGATGCTGCGGTTGGGCTGCGACAGTGTCAGCACGCCCAGCAGCGTGGCGCGATCGGCCGGATCGTAGATCGGCGCGGCCACGTGCATCACCGTATTGGTCTCGTCGCCGGGCGCTTCGGGACTGGAACGGGCCCCGTATTCGCCGCGCAAGGTGCGGTAGACATCGTTCCAGCGCGAGTTGTCGCGGCCTACATCGCGTCCCTGCGAGTCGAAGACCACCGTGCCGCGTGCGTCGGTCACGGTGACGCGATAGTCCACGGAGCGCTTCTGGAAACGCCATACCCAGGCCTTCGGATCACGCTGCTGCGCCTGTGCCACGTTGCCGGCGAAGGTTCCCCCGGCGATGCGGCCCGCCTTCAGGTCGTCGGCGGCCATCTCGGCCAGCATGTTGGCCGCATCGACCAGCGTGGATTCCATCGCCTGCCGCACGCCCGGCTTCACTTCGTTGACGAACACCCGCATCACGAAGAACGCGGCGATGCCGACGATCAGGAAGAAGCCGAGGACGAGCTTCAGCCCCAGCCGCATCTCAGGCCTCGATCGCGTAACCCAGGCCGCGATGGGTGCGGATCGGGTCGGGGTCGGCGCCGGCCGCGCGCAGCTTGGCGCGCAGCGTCTTGACGTGGGTGTCGACGGTGCGGTCGGCGCTGTCGGCGTCGCTGTCCCATACGCGGTCCATCAGCTGCGCGCGGCTGAGGATCGCGCCCGGCCGCTGCAGCAGCGCATCCAGCAGCGCGTACTCGTAGCGGGTCAGGTCCAGCAACTGCTGCCGGTAGCGGATGCGGTGGCCGTCGCGGTCGATGGCGAAGTCACCGCGCGCGGTCCATTCGCCCTCCACGGCCTTGACCGTACCGCCGGCACGCCGCAGGCGGGCGCGCACGCGCGCCACCAGTTCGCGTGGCGAGAAAGGCTTGGTGACGTAGTCGTCCGCGCCCAGTTCCAGCCCCAGCACGCGATCGATCTCGTCGTTGCGCGCGGTCAGGAAGATCACCGGCACGTCACTGAAACCGCGCAGTTCGCGGCAGACATCGAAGCCGCTGGCGTCGGGCAGGCCGACATCGAGCACCACCACGTCCACGCCGCCAGCGCGCACGCGCGGCGCGACCTCGCGCGCCAGCAGGCAGTGGTCGGCCTCGATGCCTTCGCTGCGCAGGGCATACAGCACGGCATCGGCGATGGCGGCTTCGTCTTCGGCAATCAATACACGGGGCATGGCGCAAGCATATATGCTGCGCGCCATGAATTACCGCCACGCCTTCCACGCCGGCAACCACGCCGATGTCCTCAAGCACATCGTGCTGCTGGCCATGATCGATGCGCTGAAACGCAAGGACGCGCCGTTCTTCGTGCTGGACACGCATGCCGGGCGCGGCCGTTACCTGCTGGGCGGTACGGAAAGCCGCAAGACCTCCGAAGCCGACGAAGGGGTGTTCAAGCTGCTCGACGCGCCGCGCATGCCGGAACTCGTGGAGGCCTACCTCCGTGCGGTGCAGGCGAGCAACCCGGTCGGCGCGCTGGTCGCCTACCCCGGGTCGCCGCTGCTGACCGCGCAGGCCCTGCGCGCCCAGGACCGGCTGGCGGCCTGCGAACTGCAACCGGACGAGGCGCAGGCGCTGAAGGACCTGTTCGCCGGCGACGACCGTGTTGCCGTCCATGCGCGCGACGGTTATGCGGCGATGAAGGCGCTGCTGCCGCCCCGTGCAGGCGCGCAGCGCATCGCTCGCGGCCTGGTGCTGATCGATCCGCCCTACGAAGCCCAGGATGCCGAGTACCCGCAGATCATCGCCTCGCTGCGCGATGCCCTGGAGCGTTGGCCGGCCGCGACCTACGCGGTCTGGTATCCCATCAAGCAGCGGCGCACGCTGTCGCCGTTCTTCCGCAAGGCGACGTCGCTGCCCTCCAAGGGGGCGTTCGTCGCCGAGTTGCAGGTCCGGCCGGACGACTCGCCGCTGCGCCTCACCGGCAGCGGCATGCTGGTGCTCAATCCGCCCTGGCAACTGGACAAGGCGCTGGCGCCGGTCCTGCCGGCGCTCGCTGCCGCCCTGGGCGAGGCCGGCGCCAGCCACCGGCTGGAGTGGCTGCGCGCACCGGACTGACCCCGGCGGCGGGATCACGCGGCCCGGTCAGGGCGCTGTGCGAGAATCGCGCCCTTCCCCTTCACGACGACCCTCATCCATGGCCGGATCCAGCCTCTTCGCCCTGATCGACGACATCGCCACGCTGCTGGACGATGTGTCCGTGATGACCAAGGTCGCTGCGAAGAAGACGGCAGGTGTACTGGGCGACGACCTGGCACTGAATGCCCAGCAGGTCACCGGCGTGAAGGCGGACCGCGAATTGCCCGTGGTGTGGGCGGTGGCAAAGGGATCGGTGGTCAACAAGGCCATCCTAGTGCCGGCCGCGCTGGCGATCAGCGCACTGGAAACCTGGCTGCACGGCAAGGGCTACAACATCCCGCTGGTGACACCGCTGATGATGCTGGGTGGTGCCTTCCTGTGCTTCGAGGGCGTGGAGAAACTGGCGCACAAGTTCCTGCATGGCAAGGACACGGACAGCCAGCACCACGCCGAACTGGTCAAGGCGGTGCAGGACACGAACGTGGACATGGTCGCGTTCGAGAAGGACAAGATCCGCGGCGCCATCCGCACCGACTTCATCCTGTCGGCGGAGATCATCGTCATCTCGCTGGGCACGCTGGCGGGACGCACCTTCATGGAGCAGGTGCTCACGCTGGTGGCGATCTCCGCAATCATGACCGTGGGCGTCTACGGCCTGGTGGGCGGCATCGTGAAGCTGGACGATGCGGGCCTGGCATTGACCTCCGATGTCCGCGAGAGCGGCTGGGCGCGGTTCAAGCGCGCCTTCGGCCGCGGCATCCTCTACAGCGCGCCCTACCTGATGAAATTCCTTTCCATCGCCGGCACCGCCGCGATGTTCCTCGTCGGTGGCGGCATTCTCGTCCACAGCATCCCGGCACTGCACCACTTCATCCAGCCTTACGCGGAAGGCAGCGTGGGCTGGTTGTGGGAAGGCCTGTTCAATGCAGGCGTCGGCGTGGTAGCCGGTGCGATCATCGTGGCCGTGGTCACCGCCATCTCGCGCCTGCGCGGCAAACGCCACGGCGCCTGAACCAGCGACGCCACGGCCCTCGCCCCGTCTCCGGATTTCATGCGAGCATCACACCATGACCGCGCCGAAACGCCTCCCGCCCTGGCATGAACACTTCCGCCTGCCCAGTGGGCGCGAACTGCTGATCCGGCCGATCCGGCCCGAAGACGCCGGCCCCATCCAGGGCGCGTTCGGACTGCTGGGTCCGGAGGAAATACGCCACCGCTTCCTCTACGCACTGAAGGAACTCACGCCGGAGATGGCGCAGCGGCTGGCGCATCCCGACCCCAATACCGAATTCGCGCTGGTCGCCGCCGAAACGCTGCCGCCGGGCGAAGCGCTGGTGGGCGCCGTGGCCCGCGCAGCCATGGTGCCGCGTACGCGCGATGCCGAGTTCGCCATCCTGGTCAGCCACTTCATCGCCGGCCAGGGGCTGGGCCGCCACCTGATGCGCAAGCTCGCCAAGTGGGCGCGCTCGAAGAAGCTCGACCGCCTGTATGGCGACGTGCTGGATTCCAACCAGCCGATGCTCGCGCTGGCGCAGTCGCTGGGGTTCAAGCGCGTGCGCGAGAACGACGGCTCCGGTCTGGTCCGCGTGGTACTGGATCTCAACGAAGAAGCCTGAGGCGCGCAGCGCTGGCGTTCCGATCAACGGCCGCCCAGGCATCGGCGCGCAGGCGTAGGCTGCCGTGCAGGGGGCTGGCGGCAAGCCCTGCCGTGTTCGCCCAGGTCACGGCCCATGGCTATCGACAATGATCGCCTGAACACCTTCCTCGGCCGCGCTGTCGGCGATCTCGGCGCGGCGATCAGCGCTACGCTGATGCTGGTCGGCGACCGCCTGGGCTTGTACCGCGCGCTGGCGGCATCCCCTGCCACGCCTGCCGACCTCGCGCAGCGCACGCACACGCACGAGCGCTACATCCGCGAATGGCTGGCCAACCAGGCGGCCGGCGGCTACGTCACCTACGACGCCGACAGCGGACGTTACTCGCTCGATGACGCGCAGGCGCTCTGCCTGGCCAGCCCCGACAGTCCCGTCGACCTGGCCGGCGCCTACTACATCGTCGAAGCGGCCTTCCATGCGCTGGAACGCACGACCGAGAACTTCCGCACCGGCCAGGGCATGGAATGGGGCGAACACCATGCCTGCCTGTTCCACGGCACGGAACGCTTCTTCCGTGCCGGTTACCACGCCCACCTGCTGACCGAATGGCTGCCCGCGCTGGATGGCGCGGTCGAGAAACTCGGGCACGGCGCACGCGTGGCCGACGTGGGCTGCGGCCACGGTGCCAGCACGCTGCTGATGGCAAGAGCCTTCCCGCATTCGCAGTTCGTCGGCTACGACTACCATGCCGATTCCGTTCGTACCGCCAACGAGCGTGCAAGCGCCGCCGGCATCCGCAACGCGCGTTTCGAGGTGGCCGATGCGGTGGGCTATGACGAAGAAGACCTCGACCTGGTGACTTTCTTCGATTGCCTGCACGACATGGGCGACCCGATCGGCGCGGCCCGGCATGCGTACCAGGCCCTCAGGCCGGATGGCCACTGCCTGCTGGTGGAGCCGTTCGCCGGCGACCATGTACAGGACAACCTCAACCCGGTGGGGCGCGTCTATTACGGCGCTTCTTCGCAGATATGCGTACCCGTATCCCTCGCCCGCCACGGCCCCGCGCTGGGTGCCCAGGCCGGGCAGGCCCGGTTGCAACAGGTGATGGCCGAAGGCGGATTCCGGCGTTTCCGGCGCGCGGCGGAAACGCCGTTCAACCTGGTACTGGAAGCCCGTCCCTGAACCTTGCCGAGGAATCCGCCATGCCCCGCTATCTGATCGAACGCGATATCGAAGGTGCCGGCCTGATGACGCCGGCCGAGCTCAGGACGGTCGCGCGGAAGTCGTGCAGCGTGCTGGGCGAACTCGGCCCGCAGGTGCAGTGGGAACACAGCTACGTCACCGACGACAAGATCTACTGCGTCTACCGCGCGCCCAGTGAAGCACTGGTCCGCGAACACGCACGGCTCGGCGGGTTTCCGGCCAACCGCATTTCCGCGGTGACGCAGGTGATCGACCCCCTGACCGCCGAGTGACCCCAGCCGGGCGTGACGGCCGGCCGGCGCGCGCTTGGTAAACTCCACCTCCCTTCGCGCTGGGCACCCCACGGTGTCCGGCGCTGCCGCTGTTTTGTGTACCCATGACCGATACCAAGAAACCTGCCCTGCTCGCTCCGCCACTGCCTCGTGGCGGCCAATCCCGTGCCTGGTGGCGCGCGCCTTCGTCGCCCACCGCGCTGGCCTGGTCCATCGCCGCGGCCGCACGCGCGCATCCCGGCCCGGTGCTGGTGGTCGCGCGCGACAACCATGAGGCGCACCAGCTGGAAGCGGACCTGCACACGCTATTGGGCACGACAGCCGACGTGCCGGTGGTGCCGTTCCCGGACTGGGAGACGTTGCCGTACGACCAGTTCAGCCCGCACCCGGACATCGTGTCGCAGCGCCTGTCCGCGCTGCACCGCCTGCCGACGCTGTCGCGCGCGATCGTGGTCGTGCCTGTGCAGACGCTGATGCAGCGCCTGTCGCCGCTGCGCCACATCGTCGGCGGCAGCTTCGACTATCGCGTCGGGCAGCGCCTGGACTTCGACGCCGAAAAGCGCCGGCTCGAAGCGGCCAGCTACCGGCACGTGCCGCAGGTACTGGACCCGGGCGACTTCGCCGTGCGTGGCGGCCTGCTGGATGTCTATCCGATGGGCGCGGAGGCGCCGCTGCGGATCGAACTGCTCGACGACAGCATCGACTCGATCCGCCATTTCGATCCGGAAAGCCAGCGCTCGCTCGACAGGACCGATGCCGTGCAATTGCTGCCCGGGCGCGAAGTACCCCTGGACGAGCGTTCGGTGGAGCGCGCGATGACGCTGCTGCGCGACCGCTTCGACGTGGACACGCGCCGCAGTGCCCTGTACCAGGATCTGAAGTCCGGGCTGGCACCGGCGGGCGTGGAGTACTACCTGCCGCTGTTCTTCGACCAGACCTCCACGCTGTTCGACTACCTGCAGGAAAACACGCTGCCCGTGCTCACCGACGGCTTCGGTGAAGCCGCCGAGGCCTTCTGGGCGCAGACGCGCAACCGCTACGAGCAGCGCCGCCACGACATCGAGCGCCCGCTGCTGCCGCCGGACGAGCTGTACCTGTCACCGGACGGCCTGCGCGAGCAGCTCAACCAGCGTGCGCGCATCGAAGTCTGCGGCACGCAGCACAGCCGGCAGGCCGATGCGCTGCCGCTGGGCGACCAGCCGTTGCCGCCGCTACCGGTCGCGGCGAAGGACGCGCCTGCGGGCGACGCGCTGAAATCGTTCCTCGGCCACTACCCGGGCCGCGTGCTGATCGCCGCCGACTCGCCCGGCCGTCGCGAAGCACTGCTGGAAGTGCTGCAGGCGGCGGAACTGAAGCCGGTGGTCGCGGTCGATTTCGCCGCATTCGCCGCCGGCAGCGACCGCTTCGCCATCGCCGTTGCGCCGCTGGCCGATGGCTTCGCGCTGGACGACCCGCGCATCGCAGTACTCACCGAACGCCAGCTGTTCCCCGAGCGCGCCACCCAGGCGCACCGGCGCAAGCGCACGGGCCGCGAACCGGAAGCGATCATCCGCGACCTCGGCGAGCTGACCGAGGGCGCGCCCATCGTCCACGAGGATCATGGCGTGGGCCGTTATCGCGGCCTGATCGCGATGGACGTGGGCGGCATGCCGGGCGAGTTCCTTGAGATCGAATACGCCAAGGGCGACCGCCTGTACGTGCCGGTCGCGCAGTTGCACCTGATCAGCCGTTATTCGGGCGCGTCGGTGGAAACGGCACCGCTGCATTCGCTCGGGGGCGAAGCCTGGGCCAGGGCGAAGAAGAAGGCGGCGGAGAAGGTGCGCGACGTGGCCGCCGAATTGCTCGAGATCCAGGCACGCCGGCAGGCCCGCGCCGGCCTGGCGCTGCACCTGGACCGCGCGATGTACGAGCCGTTCGCGGCGGGCTTTCCGTTCGAGGAGACACCCGACCAGCACCATGCCATCGAAGCGGTCATCCGCGACCTGGCCAGCAGCCAGCCGATGGACCGCGTGGTCTGCGGCGACGTCGGCTTCGGCAAGACCGAGGTGGCCGTGCGCGCCGCCTTCGCTGCGGCCAGCGCCGGCAAGCAGGTGGCGGTGCTGGTGCCGACCACGCTGCTGGCCGAGCAGCACTACCGCAACTTCCGCGACCGCTTTGCCGACTGGCCGCTGAAAGTGGAGGTCCTGTCGCGCTTCAAGACCGCCAAGGAGATCAAGGCCGAACTCGACCGCCTGGCGGAAGGCAAGCTGGACGTCATCGTCGGCACGCATCGCCTGTTGCAATCGGACGTGAAGTTCAAGGACCTCGGGCTGGTGATCGTGGACGAGGAGCAGCGGTTCGGCGTGCGCCAGAAGGAAGCGCTGAAGGCGTTGCGCGCGAACGTGCACCTGCTGACGCTGACCGCCACGCCCATCCCGCGCACGCTCAACATGGCGATGGCCGGCCTGCGCGACCTGTCCATCATCGCTACCCCGCCGGCCAACCGCATGGCGGTGCAGACCTTCGTCACGCCGTGGGACGCGGCGATGCTGAAGGAGGCGTTCCAGCGCGAACTCGCGCGCGGTGGCCAGGTGTACTTCCTGCACAATGACGTGGAGAGCATCGGCCGCATGCAGCGCGACCTGCAGGAGCTGGTGCCCGAAGCACGCATCGGCGTCGCGCACGGGCAGATGCCGGAACGCGAGCTGGAACAGGTGATGCTGGATTTCCAGAAGCAGCGCTTCAACGTGCTGCTGTGCACGACCATCATCGAATCTGGTATCGACATCCCGAATGCGAACACCATCATCATGAACCGCGCCGACAAGTTCGGCCTGGCGCAGCTGCACCAGTTGCGCGGCCGCGTCGGCCGTTCGCACCACCGCAGCTACGCGTACCTCGTGGTGCCGGACAAGCGCAGCATCACCGCCGATGCGCAACGCCGGCTGGAAGCCATCGCCTCGATGGACGAACTGGGCGCCGGCTTCACGTTGGCCACGCACGATCTTGAAATCCGCGGCGCCGGTGAACTGCTGGGCGAGGACCAGAGCGGCCAGATGGCCGAGGTGGGCTTCAGTCTGTACACCGAACTGCTCGAGCGCGCGGTGCGTTCGATCAAGGCCGGCCACCTGCCCGACGTGGACCTGGGCCAGGAGCGCCGCGGCGCCGAGGTTGAGTTGAACGTGCCGTCGCTGATCCCGGACGACTACCTGCCCGACGTGCACACGCGCCTGACGCTGTACAAGCGCATCAGCAGCGCGCGCGACAAGGACGAACTGCGCGACCTGCAGGTGGAGATGATCGACCGCTTCGGCCTGCTGCCGGATCCGGCCAAGTACCTGTTCGCCACGGCGGAACTGAAACTCGCCGCGAACGAGATGGGCATACGCAAGCTGGAACTCGGCGAGCATGGCGGCCGCATCGTCTTCGAGGCCAAGCCGAAGATCGACCCGATGGCCGTGATCCAGCTGATCCAGAAGCAACCCAAACTCTACACGATGGAGGGTCCGGACAAGCTGCGCATCAAGGTGCCGCTGCCGGAAGCGCCCGACCGCTTCAATGCGGCCAAGGCATTGCTGACCACGCTGGCGGTGTGATGCAACTTGGCCCTTGCAGGAGGGGCTCCAGCCCCGATTTTTTTCGGTCAGGTGAGGGACGACGACGCAGGAAGAAGCATCGGGGCTGAAGCCCCTCCTACGGGGGTGAGGCGATGCAATCCGTCGCGACCGCGTGCGACCTTGGCGCTACAGCTGCGATTCGATCGGTAGCCAGCCGACGGCACGCGCCACCCATCGGCGCCACGCGCTGGCTTCCGGTTCACGCTCCCACACCTTCGGCGGCTGCGTGGACGCGTCCTCCCAGCGCAGCGCGCCATCTTTCAGGGACACGCGATAACTCCGGTCGGGTGCGATCTTGGCCTGGTAGCTGCGCAGCAGCGCGGCCGCGGCACCGCGATCGCGGAACAGCACGCCCATCTCGGTGTTGAGGTTGACCGAGCGCGGGTCGAGGTTGAAGGAACCGATGAAGCCGGCGTCATCGTCCACGACGAACGCCTTCGTATGCAGGCTGGCACCGCTGGAACCGAACAGGCTGCTGTCCTGTTCGCCATGCGGCATCAGCTCGAACAGCGTCACCCCGCCTTCCAGCAACGCTACGCGATAGGGTGCGTAACCCCCATGCACGGCCATGACGTCGTTGGCGGCCAGCGAGTTCGTCAGCACGCCGACGTCCACGCCCTCCGCGCGCCTGGCCACCAGCCAGCGCGCGCCTTCGTCGCCCGGCACGAAGTAAGGCGAGATCACCCGCAGCTGGCGCTTGGCCTCGCCCATCGCCCTGCCCAGCCGATGGACCAGCCACTGACCCTGTCCTTCCCCCTGGCCCTTGGAGGCGGGATCGGAATACACACCCACGTCATCCAGCCAGTGCAGCGTAGTGCCTCCCACCAGCGCGCGGACCCCGGGGGAACGCCGCAATCTCGCCACGTAGTCGCCCGCCTGTGCGGACGCATACCCGGCATCGCCGTTCTCGCGCAGCCGCTCCAGCGCGCCCTTCTCCGCGGTCGTCAGCGCTGCGAGTGGAATGACCGAGGCGCTGTTCCAGAAGTCGTCGAAGATCGCCGCTGCCTGCGCGACCGCAGGTCCGATGAGTGCCGCATCCAGATCGAGGAAATTGGTCTGCGCGGCGGCGTCGAAATACTCGTCGCCCACGTTGCGGCCACCCACGACCGCCACGCGCCCATCGGCAATCCAGGCCTTGTTGTGCATGCGGCGGTTCATGCTGACCGGGCGCAACAGCATCTCGCTGGCACGGCCCAGCACGCCGGCACGGCTGCGCGAGGGATTGAACAGGCGCACCTCGATGTTGGCATGCGCATCCAGTGCGGCGAGCTGGGAATCCTTGCCATGCGCGGTCATGTCGTCCAGCAGCAGGCGCACGCGCACGCCGCGATCGGCCGCGCGCAGCGCCTCATAGCTCAGCAGGTTGCCGGTGAAGTCCTGGTTCCAGATGTAGTACTGCAGGTCCAGGCTGCGGCCTGCCGCGCGCGCCGTGGCGGCACGCACGGTGAAGGCGTCCAGGTTGTCCTGCAACAGGGCCATCCCGCTCCGCCCCGGATGCTCGCGCAGCAAGGGCGCGATGGCGCGGTCGAGCGGCGTGGCATCGGCGGCGATCGGCAGCGACATCGAGGCAGGTCCGCGCGCGGCCTCCGAGAACCTTCCGTAGCTGTACAGCGCCGTGCACGACGCCACCACCAGGATCAGCAGCAGGATACCCAGCCGACGCAACCACCTGCGCATGGTGCCCCCTTCTTCACGCATGGAGCCCTATCGTAGCCGCAGCCGTGTGAGGACACCGCTTGCGCGGTCCTGCCCACCGTTGCACGCTCGATGCCTCCGTCATGTCCGGGATTGCCATGCGCCTGCCGTACCTGCTCCGCTTTTTCGCCCTGCTGCTCATGCTCCCGTTGCTCGCTGCCTGCGCTTCCGGACCGGCGCGGGAGGCCGCCTCGGCCCCCCTGACCTTCATCGTGGTGCGGCACGCCGAAAAGGCCACCGACGACCCGGAGAATCCGAGTCTCTCCACCGCCGGCCTGGCCCGCGCCGATGCACTGGCCCAACGCCTGCACGATGTCCCGCTGGTCGCGGTGTATGCCACAGAATTCCGTCGCACCCGCCAGACCGCGCATCCGGCCGCCACCGCCCACGGATTGCCGGTAGAGGCGTACTACGCGCGTGGCCCGGCCGGTGAAGTCGCCGCGCAGTGGAAACAGCGGCATCGCGCCGGCACCGTGCTGGTGGTGGGCCACAGCAATACCGTGCCCGACCTGGTTGCGGCCTTGTGCGGATGCGCCGCAGCGCCGATGGACGAGACGGAGTACGACCGCGTCTCCATCGTCCGTGCGCATGCCGATCGGCCGGCAACCCTCGAGGTGCAGCGCTACGGCGCACCGACCGCGCGATGAAGGCCCTGTTCGGCGACTGGGATGGCAGCATCGCGCACGCACGCCGGCTGCAGGAGCTGCTGGCGGCGGAAGTCGTGCTGCGCGACGACAGGCCCGAGGTACCACGCTGGCTGGCGGGATTCGATGTCGGTTTCGAAGACGAAGGCGCCATCACGCGCGCCGCTGCCGTGCTGCTCGCCGCCGACACGTTGCAACCCGTCGCATCGGAGGTGGTGCGCGTCCCCACCTCCATGCCCTACGTCCCCGGCCTGCTGAGCTTCCGCGAACTGCCCGCGCTGGTGGCGGCGCTGGAACGCCTGCCGCACGCGCCGGATCTGGCCTTCATCGATGGCCAGGGCATCGCGCATCCGCGCCGGCTGGGCATCGCCGCGCATTTCGGCGTGGTGACCGGACTGCCCAGCATCGGCGTGGCGAAGAACGTGCTGTGCGGCAAGCACGATGCGCTCGGCGCAACGCCCGGAGAGCGCACGCCGCTCATCCATCGCGGCCAGCAGATCGGCTGGGCACTGCGCAGCAAGCTCCGTTGCAATCCGCTGATCGTGTCGCCCGGCCACCGGGTGTCGATGCAGGGCGCGCTCGACGGTGTTCTGCGGACCTTGCGGGGCTATCGCCTGCCCGAACCCACGCGGCTGGCCGACCGGTTGGCATCGCGACGGGACTGACGGCGACCGGTGTCGGCTCATGCCCTTGATGGGGGATGCGCTGCAACGGATCGTTTCCGTATCGTCTGCCGGCGCCACGGCCCCGCGTGCGATGCTTCCGCCCACCCCGATCAGGACGCCCCCATGACCACGATCATCGCTCCCCGCGTGCACGACCTCGGCGGCGGCTTCAATGTGCGCCGCGCGGTACCCAGCCTGCAGGCCCGCAGCGTGGGGCCGTTCGTATTCGTCGACCACATGGGGCCGGCGGTGTTCGAGCCCGGGCGCGGCATCGATGTCCGCCCGCATCCGCACATCGGCCTGGCCACGGTGACGTTCCTCTGGTCCGGCGCGATCAACCACAAGGACACACTGGGTTCGGAACAGGTGATCACGCCCGGCGACGTCAACTGGATGACCGCCGGCCGCGGCATCGCCCACTCCGAACGCACGCCGGTGGATATCCGCACCGGCCAGCACACGGTGCACGGCATGCAGACCTGGGTGGCACTGCCGACGTCGTACGAAGAGGTCGCGCCCGAGTTCCACCACCACACGGCGGCCACGCTGCCGGTGCTGGAACGCCCGGGCGTCCGGTTGCGCGTCATCGCCGGCCATGCGTATGGGGAGGAGTCGCCGGTAAAGGTATTCAGCGGCACGTTCAATGTCGCCGTCGACCTGCAGCCGGACGCGGAACTGGAGATCGACAACGGCCACGCCGAACGCGCGCTCTACATCCTCGAGGGCGACGCCCAGGTGGACGGCGCCGACATCCCGGAGAAGCACCTGGTGGTGTTCGATCGTGGCACCCGACCGGTGCTGCGTGCGAAGACACCGCTCAAGGGCCTGCTGATGGGCGGCGAACCGCTCGACGCGCCCCGCCATATCTGGTGGAACTTCGTCTCCAGTTCGAAGGAGCGCATCGAACAGGCCAAGCAGGACTGGCTGGACGGTCGCTTCGGCCATGTCCCTGGCGAAACCGAGTTTATTCCCCTGCCCGAACGCTGATGGACCCGGGCTCGCCGCGAATGTGACACTTCCTTCATTGCCGTTTGAATGCGCCCGGCATAACGCAAAGCAAACACTTGCAGCGAGCGGCTTCCGCTATCGTGCGCGCACCGTCATGTGACGGGACGCACACCAATGGGGGCGGGCATGAGTCTGGCAAAGAAACTCGCGGCGGAGTTCCTGGGGACATTCTGGTTGGTGCTGGGCGGCTGCGGCAGCGCGGTACTGGCAGCGCATTTCGGCGGTGACGGCAACCCGCTCGGCATCGGCTTTCTCGGCGTGGCACTGGCGTTCGGCCTGACTGTGCTTACAGGCGCGTACGCGTTCGGCCATATCTCGGGCGGGCACTTCAACCCCGCGGTGAGTTTCGGGCTGTGGGCGGGTGGCCGGTTCCCGGTCAAGGAGCTGGTGCCGTACATCGTGGCGCAGGTGCTCGGCGGCCTCGCGGCCGGCTTCATCCTGTGGCAGATCGCCAGCGGCAATCCGGGCTTCGCGGTCGATCCGAACGCGGCGGGCGCATTCGCCAGCAACGGCTATGGCGCGATGTCGCCCGGCGGTTACTCGGTGGCGGCGGCATTCCTGACCGAAGTGGTGCTCACGGCGTTCTTCCTGATCGTCATCATGGGTTCGACCCATGGACGCGCGCCCGCCGGGTTCGCACCGATCGCGATCGGTTTGGCGCTGACCCTGATCCACCTGATCAGCATCCCGGTCACCAATACGTCGGTGAACCCGGCACGCTCCACCGCAGTGGCGTTGTTCGCCGGCCCAGCGGCCATCGGGCAGCTGTGGCTGTTCTGGCTGGCCCCGATCCTGGGCGGCCTGATCGGCGGCATGCTCTACGGCTGGATGGGACGGGATCGCGACTGAGCCCTGCAGCCTGTGCCCGGAACCACCGGGCACAGGCCCGACCCGCGGCGTGACGGCTGTCGCCGTTCGGCCATCGCTTGCGTTGTTTTGCGACGCAGCATGGGCTATGGTCGGGTCAACTGCCGGGGGAAAACGGCAGCCGACGTCGTGGAATGCCAGGGGACTACGCAGCGGCCGCACGCGGCCTGCCACGACGCGCGGACGAGTTGGCTCCGCCTACCGGGGCGCTCCACCCAGGGGATATCCATGAAGACCGTGATTGCAGTTTGCCTTGCCCTCTTTTCCGCCTCCGCGTGGGCACAGGCTGCACCCTCGTGCCCCACCCTGCCCGCCAGCGCCGGCCTGCAGTGGGAACAGCGCGCCGATGCCAGCTTCATCGCCTGCAAGGCGATCACCGCCGATGGACGCCAGGTACTGAACGTGATGCTGACCTCGCGCGATCCGAAGATCCGCCTGGAACGGCGCCTGCGCGAAGAAGAGAGCACGTTCTCCGGCGAGGAGATCTACTGGTACAAGCTGGACCTGGGCGGACAGGAAACCACACCGGCCATGGCGTCCCGCCGCATCACCGTGGTCGAACTCGGCGACGACCAGTACGCGCAGGTCTGGATCAATGCAGACTCCGCGCAGGAACTCAGCTCGATGATTTCGCTTGCCCAGCAACTCGACGTGCGTGCGGCCAGCGCGCAGCTGTCCGCCGGCAACTGACGCCACCGGCGGCGGCATCCTCGACGGGAAGGCATGCCGCCCTTCGCATCAGAACCGGCCTTCCTGGAAGTCGACGAAAGCCTGCATCAGTTCCTGCCGCGTGTTCATCACGAAGGGGCCATGCCGCATGACCGGTTCGCGCAGCGGCCGGCCCGCCACCAGGATCAGCCGCGCCGGCTGGCTGCCGGCACGCACCTGCAGCGTGTCGCCACCGCCCAACACCCCCATTTCGTGCGTGTCCAGCGGGCGGGCTTCGTCGCCCTCGCCCACCGTCACCGCACCCTCGAACACATAGGCGAACGCGTTGTGGCCGACGGGCAGCGTGTACTCCCACGCATGTCCCGGCTGCAGCGCGATGTCGAGGTACACCGGATCGGTGGCCGGTTGCGAGATCGGTCCCTGTGTATCGCCGACAGCACCGGCGATCACCTTCACTTCGATGCCCTTGGCCGGGTGCGCAACCGGGATCTTCTCGGGTGCGAACTCCTGGTACTTCGGCGCCGTCATCTTGTCGCGCGCCGGCAGGTTCACCCACAACTGGAACCCGCGCATCCGCCCGGACTCCTGCTCGGGCATCTCCGAATGCACCAGGCCCCGGCCCGCCGTCATCCACTGCACCGCGCCCGGTGTCAGCAGGCCCTCGTTGCCGTGGTTGTCGCGATGGCGCATGCGGCCGTCCAGCATGTAGGTGACGGTCTCGAAGCCACGGTGCGGATGCTCGGGGAAACCGGCGAGGTAGTCCTCTGCCTTGTCCGTGCCGAACTCATCCAGCAGCAGGAACGGATCGAGGTCCGGCAGGTCGGGGCCGCCGATCACGCGCGTCAGCTTGACGCCCGCGCCATCGGACGTGGGTCGGCCGCGGATCGTGCGGATCACCCGGGCGGGCGTGGTGTCGGTCAGAGTGTTCATGGTGCCTCCAGTTCAACTGCCGACAAGATGGCACCGGCATGGCGGCTTAGGAACGGCAACCCACGTAACCATCCGTTCCACCGATGGCATGCCCGCTGCAGGAGGGGCTTTCTCGCCCATGACGGAGCCGGGCAAGCCAGGCTCCACCACGCAGATCAGGCCACGTAGACCGACTTGATGTTCATGAACTCGTGGATGCCATGACCGGCCAGTTCGCGACCGAATCCCGAGCGCTTGGTGCCGCCGAACGGCAAGCGCACATCGCTGCGCACGATCGCGTTGACGAAGGCGGCGCCAACCTGCAGCTGGCGTGCGATGCGGTCGCCCCGCTCCACGTCCTTCGTCCACACGCTGGCGCCCAGGCCGAACGTGGTGTCGTTGGCCACGCGCACGGCTTCGGCATCGTCCCTGACGCGCAGGATGCTGGCGACCGGGCCGAACAGTTCCTCTTCGTAGGCGGGCATTCCCGGCACCACGGCATCGAGGATCGACGCCGGATAGCCCGCATGCGACGCATCGGGCTCGCCGCCCAGCAACACCTTCGCGCCCTTCGACACGCTGGCCTGCACCTGCTTGTGCAGTTCGTCGCGCAGGTCCTGGCGCGCCATGGGTGCCAGCGTGGTGGCCTCGTCCTGGGGATCGCCGAGCTGCAGCTTCGATGACGCCTCGACGAAGCGTTTTACGAATTCGTCCGCGATCGCGTCCTGCACGATGAAACGCTTGGCCGCGATGCAGGTCTGGCCCGCGTTGCCGAAGCGCGACGCGACAGCGCCGGCCACGGTTTTCTCCAGATCGGCATCGTCCAGCACGATGAAGGCGTCGCTGCCACCGAGCTCCATCACGCTCTTCTTCAACTGGTTGCCGGCGTTGGATGCCACGGAGCGTCCGGCGCGTTCGCTGCCGGTCAACGTCACGGCGGCCACGCGCGCATCGCGGATCACCTCGGCTGCCTGGTCGTTGTCGATGTGCAGCACGCCGAACACGCCCGCAGGCAAGCCGGCGGTCGCCAGCACCTCGCCGATGATGTCGGCGCAGCGCGGCACGTTGCTCGCGTGCTTGAGCACGGCCACGTTGCCGGCCATCAAGGCAGGCGCGAGGAAGCGGAAGACCTGCCAGATGGGAAAATTCCACGGCATCACCGCCAGCACGCAGCCGATGGGTTCGTAGCGCACGTAACTGCGCTGGCCATCGGTGGCGACAGGCTGGTCCTGCAGGTAATCGGCCGCGTGGTCGGCGTAGTAGTCGCAAGCGCCGGCACACTTGTCGACTTCGGCCAGGGCTTCCTTGCGCAGCTTGCCCATCTCGGCCGTCATGGTGCGCTGGATGTCATCGCGGCGACGGCGCAGTTCGGCCCCGATCGCACGCAGCACCTTGCCCCGCTCGGCGAGCGACAGCGCGGCCCAGCTTGGAAACGCCTGCTGCGACGCCGCCAGCACGGTATCCACCTGCGCGGAGGTCATCAGTGCGTGGCGGTACTCGACCTGCCCGGTCGCGGGATTGACGGTTTCGATGGTCATGGCGTTCGTTCGATGTCGTGATGCTTGGAAGAATCCGAGTGTATTTTGCGAGCCGCGGCGTTACGTCGCCGTGGCGGGTTCCGCGCTTGCCACGCCCCTGCACCCCTCCGCCGTCATCCCAGCGCACGCTGGGATCCATTTTTACCTTCGCGTAGACCCGAAGGATTCAGGACAGAAGCAGGGTGGATGCCTGCGTGCGCGGGGATGACGGACACGCGATGCGATCGCACCATCGGCGACCTGCCCATCCTGCTCCCGACGGGTTATCCGTTCTCCTGCAACGCCAGTTGCACGTCGCGCTGGCGACGCTTCTCCTCGCGGTACATGAACCACCAGCCCAGGAATGCCGCCACACTGACCACCAGGATCATCAAGGTGGCGAGCGCATTGATCTTCGGGCTAAGTCCCCGCCGCACCGACGAGAACACCTCGATCGGCAATGTGGTTGAACTCGGACCGGCGACGAAGCTGGCGATCACCACATCGTCCAGCGACAGCGTGAAGGCGAGCAGCCAGCCGGACACCAGGGCGGGCGCGATGATGGGCAACGTGATCAGGAAGAACACCTTGATGCGGTTGGCACCCAGGTCCATCGCGGCTTCCTCCAGCGACTTGTCCAGTTCCGACAGGCGCGAGGACACGACGACGGTGACGAAGGCCAGGGTGAAGGTGACATGCGCGATCCAGATCGACAGAATGCCGCCCGGCTTGAAGCCTATGAATTGCCCCAGCGACACGAACATCAGCAGGATCGACAGGCCGATGATCACCTCCGGCATCACCAGCGGCGCGGTGATCAGCGCGCCGAACAGGGTCTTGCCGGGGAAACGGCGCATGCGGGTCATCACCAGCGCCGCCATCGTGCCCAGTACCACCGCGGCACTGGCGGTCCAGAACGCCACCTTGATGCTGATCCAGGCGGCACGCAGCATCTTCTCGTCGCGGAACAGCTCGCCGTACCACTTGAACGAGAAGCCCGACCACACCGTGGCCAGACGCGACTCGTTGAAGGAATACACCATCAGGATGAAGACCGGCACGTACAGGAAAGCGAAACCCAGCCCGAGCACCACCCAGTTGACGGTGCGTTGTCCGACGCGGCTCATGTCAGCCTCCCTTCCAGCTCGCGTTGCTGTACGCGGTTGAAGATCAGGATCGGGATCAGCAGCAGGATCAGCATGACGATGGCCACCGCCGACGCCGCGGGCCAGTCGCGATTGTTGAAGAACTCGCCCCACAGCACGCGGCCGATCATCAGCGTGTCCGGGCCACCGAGCAGTTCGGGAATCACGAACTCGCCGACCGCCGGGATCATCACCAGCATGCACCCCGCGATGATGCCGGCCTTGGACAGGGGCAGCGTGATGGAGAAGAACGCCTTCCAGGGTTTCGCGCCCAGGTCGTAGGCGGCCTCCAGCAGGCGGTTGTCGTGCTTCACCAGGTTGGTGTACAGCGGCAACACCATGAACGGCAGGTAGCAGTAGACGATGCCGATGTACGCCGCGAGCGGGGTGTACAGGATCTGCAGTGGCTCGTCGATGATGCCGATCTTCATCAGCAGGTTGTTGAGCAGGCCGTTGTTCTTGAGGATGCCGATCCATGCGTAGACGCGGATCAGGAACGACGTCCACGACGGCAGCACCACCAGCATCATCGCGATGTTGCGCGACGACGGCGGCAGGCGCGCGATGACATAGGCGATCGGGTATGCCACCAGCAGTGCGAGGAAGGTGGAGATGGCGGCGATCTTGATCGAGCTCAGATACGCCTGGATGTACTGCGAGTCGGTGAACAGCGCGGTGTAGTTGCCCAGGTTGAGCTTGAGCGTCAACGCCTCGTCGATGTACTCGAGGATGGGCGTGTACGGCGGCATCGCGATCGCCAACTTGGCGAACGAGATCTTCAGCACGATCAGGAACGGGATGGCGAAGAACAGCAGCAGCCACACGTAGGGCACCGAGATGACGCCCCAGCGCGGCCCCGGCAGGCGCTTGCCCAGGGAACGGAGGATGTTCATGAGGTCAGCACCACGCCGTCGTTGTCGCCCCACCACACCCAGACCTCGTCATTCCATGTGAGTCCCTCGCTGGCCCAGCGCTGCACGTTGGCGAAGTTGGCCATGAACTTGTACCCGCTCGGCAGGCGCACGTGGTAGACCGAGTGGCTGCCGAAATAGGCGATGTCCTCGATCACGCCCTTCGCCTTGTTGTGCGGCTGCTCGGGTTCCTGCTTGCCGATGCCCAGCTTTTCCGGCCGTACCGCGAAGCCGACCTCCTGTCCTTCGAAGCCCGAGATGCCATGGCCGATGTAGATCGGGTCCGGCAGCTGCGGCGAACGGATGGTGACGTAGTCGGCTTCGTCTTCCTCCACCACGCCTTCGATCAGGTTGACCGAGCCGATGAACTCGGCGGCGAAGCGGCTGGTCGGCTGCTCGTAGATTTCGTCCGGCGTGCCGACCTGGCGGATCCAGCCCTGGTCCATCAGCGCGATGCGGGTGGCCATGGTCATGGCCTCCTCCTGGTCGTGGGTGACCATCACGCAGGTCACGCCGGACTTCTCGATGATGCTGACCAGCTCCAGCTGCATCTGCGAGCGCAGCTTCTTGTCCAGCGCGCCCATCGGTTCGTCCAGCAGCAACAGCTTCGGGCCCTTTGCCAGCGAGCGCGCCAGCGCGACGCGCTGTTGCTGGCCACCGGACAACTGGTGCGGTTTGCGTTTGGCCAGTTTGCCCAGCTGCACCAGCGCCAGCATCTCCTCCACGCGCTTCCTGATCGCGTCCTTCGACAGGCCGTCCTGCTTCAGACCGAAGGCGATGTTCTGCTCGACCGTCATGTGCGGGAACAGCGCGTAGGACTGGAACATCATGTTGAGCGGCCGCTCGTACGGCGGCAGGTCGTTGAGCAGTTGCCCGTCCAGGTAGATCTTGCCGGACGAGGGCTTCTCGAAACCGGCGAGGCATCGCAGCAGCGTCGACTTGCCGCTGCCCGATCCACCCAGCAGCGCGAAGATCTCGCCCTTGCGGATCGTCAGGTTGGTGTCGTCCACGGCGACGAAGCCGTCGAACTCCTTGCGCACATCGACGATGCGCAGGTACTCCTGCGGGTTCGCCTTGCCGCCCTGTGCCGCGTCCTTGCCGCCGTTGCCCTGTTCTGCCGCCATGGAATTCCCCTGGTCGCCGGACCGCGTGGGCGCCGGCCATCGATATATCGCGTGGGTCCGCCGGACACCGGCACGGGCATCGCCCGTACCGGCCGCGGCGCTTACTTGCCGGTCTTCAGTTCCGTCCAGATGCGGGTGTACTGGCGGTCCACTTCCGGCGGGATGATGGCGAAGGTGAACAGCTTGGCTTCCACCTCGGGCGTGGGATAGATCGTCGGATCTTCCGTGATCGTCTTCTCCATCAGGTCCTTCGCCTTGGGGATCGCGTTCGGATAGCTGATGAAGTTCGAATTGTTCGCCATCACCTGCGGGTCGAGCAGGTAGTTGATGAAGGCATAGGCCTCATCGATGTGCTTGGCGCCCTTCGGGATGGCCAGCATGTCGAACCATTGCGGCGCGCCTTCCTTCGGGATGGCATAGGCGATGTTGACGCCGTTGCCCGCTTCGGCGGCGCGGTCGCGCGCTTGGATGATGTCGCCCGACCAGCCCACGACCAGGCAGGTATCGCCATTGGCCATCGCATCGATGTACTGCGAGGAATGGAAATTGGTGATGTACGGGCGGATCGTCTTCAGCAGCGCCGCAGCCTTGTCGATCACCGCCGCGTCCTGGCTGTTGGGATCCTCGCCCAGGTAGTTGAGCGCGATCGGGATGATCTCCGAAGGCGTATCCAGGAAGGTCACGCCGCAGTCCTTCAGCTTGGAAATGTTCTCTGGCTTGAACACGATGTCCAGGCTGTTGGCGATGTCGGTGTTGCCGAAGGCCGCCTTCACCTTG